>Ga0208686_1000160_pt1 | contig 40748 bp, 38 predicted proteins | sample June2015DPH_6_50_FD_184694 | JGI IMG/M metagenome (GOLD analysis project Ga0208686, IMG submission 184694) | Peatland microbial communities from SPRUCE experiment site at the Marcell Experimental Forest, Minnesota, USA - June2015DPH_6_40... | ecosystem: Environmental > Terrestrial > Soil >... | reverse complement strand
CCGTACCTCGCGCCAGAAACTACGCGGCTGCATAGTCCAGTCCGACTTGCCCTCTTTTTTGCGTTAATGTATTGCATTCTTTATGCAGAGATCAATAATGTGATTCTCCACTCTGTGTTCATCCCTCACGGCGAAGGTCGCTGTTCTGGAGCAGACGGCGAAGTGACCGGGCGCGGGTGACGATCTACTAAGAGACCAAGAACTGACCTAAACCATTCTTTCCTCCCCATCCCATCCCATGAAACGCATTCTTTTCTTTCTTGTCGCGGTGCTGTGCTCTTGCCTTGGCCCAGATTCTGCGTCGTTTACGTCATGGTTTATTCAGCCGCCGAGCACAGGGCCATTAGCTCCTAGTTTGTTAGAGCTTGCGGCAGTCTCTAGCAACGTCTCAGCGGCAACACTTGTAGGAGTTACTGGTTCCGGCAACGTCGTTGTTGCCACATCGCCAACGCTGGGTACTCCGAATCTCGGAACCCCGTCTGCGGCCGTGCTCACGAATGCCACGGGATTGCCGAATGCGGGTATAGTTAATCCGTCAACGACGGTCAATAGCGAAACCACCCTTGGTTCAACTTGCACGACAGCAGGAAATCTTTTGCGGAACACACACCGATCACAGCGCAAGCAGCCAACATCTCGGGTGTAACGATTTTCACGTCCGCCGCGAGCAAGGGCCGTTACCTCGTTTGTCTTGAAGAGGATGAAACTCAAGCCGCCACTGTAAGTTCAACGCTGCCGGGGGTGAACATCATTTACGTGAGCGCGATTTACGAGTGGCACCTATTACGCCGGTGTGGGAGGTAATGGTTACAACACGGGCAACGCAACTTATATCTCAAATTCTGGCTGTGCCGTCTTTTAGGTCAAAGAGTCCACCGCCGTTCAGTACTCGCCGAGCGGCTATGCTTCTACAGGATGCGCTCACTGACCCTTGGGTGTCAGGGTATGCGAACGGACAATGAGAAAACTACTCTGCAGTCTTGCATTGTTGCTCGCCGTTCCATTGTGGGCTACTTCTTATTATTTGTCTCCCACCGGCAGCGACTCCAACAATGGTCTGTCCAGTGGCGCACCGTTGCTGACCCCGAATCACGCCGTCAACCGTGGCGACACGATCATGGCAGCAGCGAGCACTTCCTACACATACGCCAACTTCACTGTAGACAACTGGGGAACCGTGACTTGCACGGGCGCGCCAAAATGTGGCATGGCCCAAGTGCGCGACCTTTGATGCTCGCAAGATCAGATCATCGGGCACAAATGCAATGGCAATAACCACAAGTTATTCGGGCGCGCAGGGATGGGAGGTTACGACAACCGCTACTGGTAGCCAGATCGCCGCCTGTTTCGCGGTGACTCCTCCAACTTCTTCAGCGTCGATACATCACATTATCCTCGCAAATAACATAGCCAACGGTTGTGCCTCGGCGGGGATAACTGTTCACAACGACGGGGATTATGGCGTTGATTATTTAGTGGTCGCAGGAAATGCCGTATACAATGCCGCGAAGAGTCGACTGTATTGCTTTAGTGGCATCAGTGTTGCTCAGCTCGTCCAGACGGGCAGCCTGCCCGGAACTCATATCTACATTGCAGGCAATGTTTCTTGGGATAATGTAGCGCCTGGCCCCTGCAATAGCCCCGCCCCCACCGGCTGTGAAGGAATCATTTGGATACCTGGGACGGTTTGGACACTTTGCCTAGTCCATATGTGGTAAGGGTTGAAATTGAAATGGTCTATTAAAATTGTTTAGAATTGTGATTGATGATTTTTCTGTCTTCTTTTGCAGCTCTAACTGCACTGAGAGCATGAAGTCGGTCGACGACTCATTGACAAACAAGAAGTTATTGACGTATTGCGGGCTGCCCAAGTGTTGAGGTAGTTGATGACTGCCGACAGAAAACTCCCCAATGGATCGCAGCGACATCGTCTGGCAGTCAAAGAAATAGCCGCTATAACTCTGCTCTTGGATCCAAGAAAAAAGTTCTGTTATCGGCTCCGCGTGGTGTCTCTGCTCAATCTCAACGAAAAGCACGGGATGAGATCTTTGCAAAACCTTTAATGCACCACGGAGCACGCTTCTTTCGTGGCCTTCCACATCAATCTTTATCAGTTGGACATCGCGGACTTGCAATTGTTCGCAGAGCAAATCGAGCGGCAGAACCGGGACTTCTTCAAACACCGCTCCCGTCTCTCCAATATCGACAAAACGTTCTAGGGTGCTCCTCGTCCAGAGCGGCGATCCCCGGATTATTGGCGTTTTGAGGGTTAGAGTACCCACAGTATCCGATAAAGCCATCTTCAAAATGTGGGCTTTAGGAAATAGGGTTCTAAGCCGGGAACACAGCCGGGGTAAAGGCTCAATGGCATATGTGTATTCGGGGCCAACTGCTCTCTCTAAGACATACGTGTATTCGCCTCTATTCGCTCCTACATCGAAAACAAACCCAGGTCTAGAAAGGAATAAGGGCAACAGTTTTAATTCTGGCTCAAAAGGTCTGCTGTTTGAAAATGCGCTGAGAGGCGTTCGATCGATGTCCCGGAAACCGATCGACTTCCAATGAGATCGCAGAAGCCGCCGTGCTACAGACGAAACAATTTGCCTAAGGGCGGCGGGCACAATCCGATGGCTCCGGGAACTCAAAGACGTGCCCATTGATATGCCATCGGCAAACTTGACCTGACCGATCTCTTGTACCAAATGGAGTGTTAGGGGTTGTCGTACCTTCCACGCAGATCCTGGATGACTGCAACAAGAAACCGGCGCATGTCCCACGTATAACGTCCGATCAGTCTCCGCGGCTCATGCGCCAACCGCCAGAACCACTCTAGATTCAGCAGCTGCATCACCGCGGGCGCGCGTTTTTTAACGCCAGCTTCCACCTTGACCGCTTCTCCCACGCTCAACACCCAGCAAGCAGGCAGCTCCGCGCGGTGCTCGTAGGCAAATTTCTCGCTCTTCGGCGCACCCACGCCCATAACCAGAATCGTCGGCGCAAGCGCTCTAATCCGCCCCACCAGCGCATCGGTATAACCGCGATCTTGCTCGAAACGATACGGCGGGACCTCGATCTCAAACTCACTCGCCGGAAACTCCCGCCGCGCCGCCCACTTCCGTAACCCCGCCGCCGTCGCATCGCTATCGGCTACAAAAAACAGCCGCTGCGCACGCAAATCGCGGTTCCGCATTAACTCCGCCAAAATTCCGCAGCCCGTCACTCTGGGGATGCGGTTGCCTCTAAGCAGCGCGTAATAGTGGACCAGGAATCCGTCCGCCGTCCGGATCGTCGCGTATAAATACGCTTTGCGGAACTCCTCGTCTATTGTCAGCCGCCCAACATGGTCGCTATTCGCGGTAACAATAATCTTCGCACCACATGCCCCCGCCTCCTGCGGCCGCGTCATCTCATCCACAATTTCTTTTTCAGTAAGTTTTGAGTACTGAAAACCAAGCATACCGACCTCAAGGTGTCGTTGATCCCAACCAGAGCGCAGTCGCAGAAGTTCACTGCTGCGAGCATCCGGCCAATACGGAACCGTAAATCTCCAGATACCCTTCCACTGCGCGCCTCCAGGTGCATAGTGCCGAAATTTCCAGCGCCTGCTGCCCCATTCTTGCCAGCTCGCTCGGCCCCGCGTTCAGCGCCATCCGCAAACCATCCGACAGCGAAGCGGTGTCGCTATCAACAAGGAACCCATTTTCTCCACTGCGGATCAGCTGCGGATGGATGCCCACTCGCGTCACCACAGGGACCGTGCCGCTGCTCATCGCCTCAATCGTCGAAAGCCCATATCCTTCGTAAGAAGATCCCGACACAAACAGGTTTGCCTGGGAAAGGAGCCGTTTCAGTTCCGACACCTCCACCCGCCCGGTGAACTTCACCGCATCGCCCACGCCGGCTTGTTGCGCCAGTTTACGAAGCCCCTCGATGCGACCCTCTTCATCGGGCCCCGCCCACACCAGCTGTACCTCGGGACGCGTCTTGCGCACCTCAGCCACCGCGTCGATCAGCCGGTCAATCCCTTTGTGGGACGATACCCGCCCAATTCCCACCAGTAAGCCCGGCGTGATCGTCTTCTGGACGTTCGCATAGGACTCCACTTGCACGCCGTTGCGCACCAGGTACAGCTTCTCTTTCGGAACGATCGCCGAGAAAATTTCGTAATCATGTTCGCTGACGCAGATTACCGCGGCGACGTGCTTCAGCGTCTGGCGAGTTATCGTTTGGAAGTACACCGATTTGAACCAATGCAGCCAGCGCGTATGAAAATACCCACCATGTGTGCTCAACACGATCGGACGCCGGTGAAATATCCTGCTCAGGCTCAGAAAGTCCACGAAAAAATCCACCGCATGAATGTGCAGCAGATCCGAACCATTGATCCGCGTCAACACCGTTGGCGCAATCGGATAGCGCCGTGAGCCCCAATGCGGAATGCGCGACACATTCAGTCCGTTCACCACCGACTCCGCCGGGGCCCGCTCGCCCGTCCTGAAAATCTTCTTCAGCGTGACGATACGCACTTCATGCCCGGCGTTCTGCACTGCCTGGCTCAAACCTTCCACCGCGGACTCCAACCCTCCAGTGGACGGCAAGTATTGACGTGTAATCTGCAGTATTTTCATGCCGGTTGTTTCATCGCAATCGAATGGCGCAAAGCCCGCAGCTTTCCCCGCAAGGACGGCCGAATAAACCACCTGCCCACGAATATCGATAGATCCATATAACCCGGTTTTCCGTAACGGAACATTTCGCTGAGCAGTTCAGGGAAGGCTCGCCATTGCCCTTGCTTGGAGGCCTCCGAAGCCACAATGGAGCTTATAAATCCGGCGTAGGCTCGTCGAGACATCCGTCCGCGGCTAGCTCTTACCCAGTTCAGAGAGAACCGCCAGTCCGAACGGCTGCTGAGCGTGGCGCGATTTTCCTCAGCATAGAAATTCACCAGTGGCTCGTGCACGAAGTGGAATCGCGCACCCGGCACCTGAGAAACCCGCACATACCAGTCGATATCCTGATGCTTGGGGAGCCCGCTGGTGAACGGAAATAGCTCCAGCAACGATCGCCGCGTCAGGAGCGTGGATGTTTGCAGCAGCCCTTCCCCCGCGAAGATAGTTTTTCGATTGAACAGATACTCGCACAGGGGCTCTGATTCCGCCGGAAATCTTCGCGGCCAGATAAACTCTCCGTATGGACTCTTCGCGACCAGCTGTGTGGCTATCACCGGATAAGGTTCGCTGGCCTGACTAGCCAAAGCCATCTGCTTCCCAAGCTTGGAGGGTAGAAACTCGTCATCATCGTCCAGAAAGGCGATCCACCTGCTTCTTGCATTTTGCACGCCGATATTGCGCGCGTCGGAACCACCCACACTCTTGGGGAGCGCAACCACGCGTAACCGCTGATCGCCAATGGCGCCCAAGGCCGCGTGGGTCGCTTCGTCAGGCCCGTCGACAACCACGACAATTTCGATCTGGTCGTACGTCTGGCACAATACGGAATTAATCGCCCGCACCAAGAGTTGCGGTCTCCGGCACGTTGGAATGACCACACTTACCACGGGATTCATCAGTGTGCGCTTCCTTTGCAGTTGCTTTTGCCGCTATAGCGGCGGCCTTCAGGCCGCCATCTGTCTTTACCATCGCGTTTGTCTCCGGCCGGCAGCCAGATGCTCAGTTCGCGATACTCGAAATTCGCATCCCGGAACGCTTCATCCTGTTGCCATGGCGTTCCGATACCGATTCTGGTTGCTTCAGAACGCCGCTGGCTTCTACGCTCCAGGATGTGGACGAGGAGGCGAATTCTCGAACGCCCGGGCCATGGCGTACCACTCGGGTTTGGCGTTATAGTTCGCATCATAAGGCAGCGGCACAAACGGCGCGCCATCCTTGCGGGGGAAGCGGTAACCTTGATTGAGCCAAGTGTGTTTGTCGGATATTCCCCAGGTGAGAACCGCAATCACGGAAGTGTGCTTCAGCACCATGTCAAGATATTGTTGGTACTTCGAGGCCACAAATTGATTTCGTTTCGCCACGTCGGGGCCCGGAATGGAGTCCGTAAAATCCAGTTCCGAGATGATGATTTTCAACCCCATATCGCTGACCTGATACAAAAAATTATCGAATTGCGAGCCAGGAAATTTCGGATTCGTGGCGTCTAAATGCGACTGGATACCGATCCCGTGGATCGAAACGTTGCGGCTCCGCAGTTCCTTTAGGTGTCGAAGGAAAAACTGCCTCTTTTCCTCGTTGTCCGCGGATTCATTTTCGATGCCGTATTCGTTCCAGCAAAGTATCGCGTGGGGATCCGCTTTTGCCGCGGCCCGAAAGGCTGCTTCAATGTATTCCGGGCCAATAAGCTGGAGCCAGGGAGAGTTGCGCAGCCCGTCGCTGCGCTTGTCGGTCGGAAGCAGCGCCTCGTTGATTACGTCCCAGGAATGTATCCTCCCCGCATAGTGCGCTACCACCGTGTTGATGTGGCTGAGCATCAACTGCTCGGCATTTTGCGGCGTGGCGTAGCCACTGAACCAGTCCGAAAGCGCGCGGTGCCAGACCAGCGTGTGGCCGCGAAGCTTCATATTGTGTTGTTGAGCAAATCGCTGCAACTGGTCTCCAGGACCGAAATTGTAACTATCCGGGGTGGGCCTGAGTGCGTCCCACTTCAGCTGGAGTCCAGGGGTCAACACGTCGCATTGCTGACTAACGACATCTCTCAACTGTTGGTCACCCATGTCACCTGGAGTAACCGAACAACCATACAGGAGCCATTTACGCTCCGACAGGGTCCTTAGTGGCGTACTCGCGGGAGCGTCCGCTCCAAAACTCATCCCGAGGCCTCCTGCATTCAGTGCGGGCCCTCCAAGAACGAGGCTTGCTCCCGCGCCGCCTGCGGTCTGTAGAAACCTTCTCCTGTTAAGTCCCTCAGTCATGCCAACTCACCTTCGAAGTATATTTCGCGGTAAAGAAACTCTAATGAGTAGCCAGGGACGCCGATAATTTACCTTGGCAACGTGATACCCTCATGTGCCAGCCGCGAGTAACCCACTTAGAACGAACTCTTGCAAGGTGTATCAAAACAAGAGACCTTAATTCTGAATTTCCATTTTCATCCTCTAAAGGCCGACCCTCCGCTGGACTCGGCGAAGCACGCCTCGATCGGGATGAAAGGCGATTACATTTTGAGTACCATAGCAACGTCAGGCGAGAAGGTGCAGAGCCTTGCCGTGACTTTCAGGAATGGCGAACAGAAGATCGAACACTTGCGGTGCGGGGTCTGTCTCCAGGTGGAATGGAACGAGACGCTCGCGTTCAAAACGGAAGGGCCTATAACCAAACTGCGTCAGGAGATTCGTGACAGAACGGACGCTGTTGCGCCCGCGACCGGAACTGGGGCCGCGTACTTCACACCAGATGGGAGCAGCAACTGGACTGCCTAGGTACTCTCGCATGCCGAGGACGGTGCGTTCCTCATTGCCCTCCACATCGATCTTAATCAATCGGATGGCGGTCGCCCCAATGCCTAGCGCGGAGAGAGCCTCATCAAACGTCGACAAACGCACGGAGACGGTGCGCTGGTATTCCGACTGTTGCCACCCGCCTTCCGGCATGACCAGGGAACTGCTTCCCGGATTGACCGAGTCGGAGACGAAGAAACTGGCTGTTCCGGAGTGATCGCTGAGGGCGCACGCTACCGGACGCCCGACGGCCTCAGCGTTCCTCGTAAGAAACGCGTAATGCATGGGCTCCGGTTCGAACAGAAGCGTTTCGAAGCCCCGGCTGCGGGCGAGGAGACTGTAGAGGCCGAGGTTTGCGCCGATATCGACGAAGAACCCAGCAGGCCCGGCGAGGCGAGAAATGATGGAAAAAAGAGGCGAGCGGCGATAGCTGCTCAGAAGATTGTGGGGTGCGTAATAGAGGAGACGCTCGGAAGGATTGGCTAAATTCAAACGCAGCGTGGTCGCCCCGATGCGAACGGAACGTTCACCGGCAGTGCGCGCCTCGGTGAAAAGGCGATCGAATACGGAGAGTAGAAGTTCCTTGCGCTTGCCGCTGATATTAACCTCGAAGCCGGCCGTGCGCATCAAAGGGCGGGCCAGGGATGGGTAGTGCATATTCGCCTCAGCAGTCTGCTGGCATCAAAGATGCCGCTGCTTTGCGCCATCGCAAGCCAGAATTTCCAAAAACGAGACTCGCTCCTGCGCCGCCTGCGGTTTGTAGAAACCTTCTTCTGTTGTATTCCCCGGTAATGTCAGCCCCTCTCGAAGGGTAATCGTGGTACGCCGGTTCGGATATTCCAAGGTCCAAATCCGGATTCACTTGCCGTCAACCCCGTTTCTTACAACCGCTTAGGACCTGCCTGTGGAGATGATGTCCGCGTACGCTCTCAACGTTTGGCCCGCGATCTCCGGCCACTCGAGGCCACTCAGCGTCGCCTCCTGGGGTCTCGGCGATTCTGTCGCCCACAGCAGTGCGCATTCCAACTCGTCCGTGTCAAGCTCACCCTGATACGTCCGTACCCATTCTGGGCCGACGCTTGAACACAATTCGCCCATGGCCCCGCAACATGGCACGAGGATCGGGCGATTGAAAGATAGCGCCAGGAGCGCTGTGCCGGAATTAAGGATGTCGCGATACGGCAGTACAACCAGATCTGCCGCCCAAAAAAATAATTGCACCTGGTCTTTCGGTATGTTACGCAGGTGCAGCTGGATGCGAGCATCGCCTGCCGCTTCCTTTCGCAGTTCCTCCCCTAGAGATTCCGGATTTGGGCGGCCAGCAATGCAGAGGACCGTGTCCTCGCCTTGCATACGTCGAAATGCGCGAATTAGCACCGGAACGTTTTTGTAGTCGCGGATCTGGCCAAAATACACGATAACCTTCGTGCGAGACGGAATGCCCAACGCCTTCCGCGCATCGACATTCGCATCGACCTGATATTCGCCACGATAGTGTCCATGCGGAATGACGAAACCCGGAGCACGCTCCAGATTCGGGAAGCGCTCTCTTGCGGCCAACCGGCCCGAATCACTTAAGGCAATGTACCCGTCCAGCCGTTTCGTAAATGCGAACCAGAACCACTGCTCCATTCTGGGATGGAGACCCTCGTGCGCCCTAAGGTTGTGCACCGTCCAGACGATCTTTGTACCACGCGCTCGAAGTGCATCAATCAGCAAGAGCTTCAACCGCAGTCGCGCCCCCACTTTAGCAACGCTACGAAACGCGTTGAGTTCCCACTCCGGCCAGTGAATGTGGAGTATGTCATATCGAGCACTAAGAGCGCGCCGATACGAGAAATCCGTCACGTGCGCCGTCATTGGTTTATAAAGCAGCCAGGTGTAAGGGTTTGCGTCCCGGCCAGCAAATGCTGGTTGAGCTATAACGTTCATAATGAGCTGAAATTGAAACGCTATGCTGACACTTTGACAGATATGGCGTTCAGCTTCACATCCCATATCCCGGGAGAGGGCCGTTTACGCCCCCGCTGTTCCCGACTTCAACGTCGCCGCCGCTTACCACATCACGCGAGGATTCCACCAACGCCGCATGCTTTCCTTCAACCATCATCAACGCCAGCGACACGTAAATCGATACATAGGGAATCCATAGAAAGGTGAACGGACGCAGAATGGCGCTCTCGCCAAAATTGAAGACGGCAAAAAACAGTAGTACGAACAGCGGCCACTTTGCTCCGCGAACTTCATTCGCTAGAAACAGTCTGCCGGCGCGCCACAAGTTGGTAATAAATCCAGCGATGAATAAAAACATTCCCACTCTTCCCAAAGCCAACAAGAGGTCCAGATACCCGTTATGGGCGTGTAGAGGCCTAAACTGCAAAAAGTCTATGACTGGGGCTAGATCGGGCGTGTAACGATTCCAGAAAACATCGTATCCGTACCCCAACCAGGGTCGTCTGCGGATTGCGCCGAGCACCATATTCCATATAGCAGTGCGCCCGGTCAACGTTGAACTCCGCCCCATGGCCTGCAATGCCACGTCGTAATTAGCCATCACGAAGTACCCGCATATGGAAAATACGGGGGCGAGTGGGACCCATAGAGGGAGTGTTTGCCGCCTCGGAAGTCGAATGAGATGCAGTATCGGATACATCGCGACGCACACCAGCATCGCGCCCATTGAGGTTACTGCATTGGACAATACAAGCAACAGGCAAGCGCCAGCTAGAGCCGAACGCCGCAACCAATCTGGTAACTCCTTGGGCTTTCCAAGCCACAGCGTCAGGATTGCAAAGACCATCTGCCGGCCCATGATGTTCTTGTGCGGAAAGAGCCCTTTCACGGCCCCCATGTGTATGTCATGAGAAATCCCGTAGTAAGGAACGAAGATGGCCATGAAGGCGCTGCCCGCGACGACAACTACCGACATCCAGCCAAACAGAGCCAGCAGTTCGTCCCAGTCGAAGCATGACCCTATGTAGATGGCTAACATAGTCATGGCCGAGAGAAGAATGCCCCGCCGCGCGGTAAACCCCATATCATGTGACCATTTTGCGGAAGCGAGGGCCAAGCCACATAGCGCGATAATCCAGCCAGAGTGCTGCAGGGCTCGAAGTATTTTTCTCCAATGAATCGCGAGCAACGGAATGAGGATCAAATACACCGCTATAAGGCCCATCTTATCGCCCAGCACCGGCTGCATCTGCCCGGCTTGATCATTCTCGGCAACCGACCCCTGAACTACGCCGTTAGCGAGAAACATCATCGCGAACACCACGTAGAATTTTTCAAACGTCCGCAATAACTTCATACTCGTTCCGCGGAGAGCTCGGCACTCAAGCGCACCTCCTTTGCCATTAGAAACAAAAGAATGCCGCACATAGCGATTGCCAGCGCTCCGTCACACGCCAGACTCGACCAAGCCGCGCCGCGCCAGGAATATAGCGGAATGAGCCAGAAATTCAGCCCAATATTTAGCACCGCCACAAATACCTGCGCGCCCGCGCGGAGTCCCTGGTACCCCGCGCCGGCCAGCGCATCGGACAAGAAATACTGCACCGTCTTGAGCAGCGGTAAAAGCGCCAGCCAGCGGAGCGCCTCAACGGTTCGCGCAAACTCCTTGCCAATTACCAATGGAAATATAGGAGCCAGGAGAAACAACCCCGCAAACGCCAGCAACGAATACCCAATCATGCGCGGCAAAAGCTTCTTGGCATACGCGTAACTTGCACCAATCCCGTTCTTCCCGCTGCGAAAAAAATTCGAGTACGCCGCGTACAGCACCGCCCGCACTGGGGCAAACGACACGTCGATCACGCGATACGCCGCAGCATAAATACCGGTGGCGTCCAGCGTCGAAAGGCTCGCCAGCATGGTCTTGTCGATGTCGTTGTAAATCGTCTGCGCGCTGAGCCCCGCGCCAAAGTAAAATCCCTCTTTGAGATCCGGCGGAATGCGCGAGAGCTCCAGCCGCGGAGCGCCCAGCTTCCAGTTCGTCACCAAGACCGCAATGACGCAGGAGACCGCCGTGCTGCCCATGTAAAACCAGCCCCACGTCATCGCGGACGCCCGGTGCCACACCAGGAAAACAATTCCCGCGGAAATCATCCGCAGTACATAGGGCAGCAAACTGAAATTCGCCGTGTACCCCAGCCGCTCCATGGCCTGAAAACATTGCGCCGCCACATCGTTAATGCGCGCACCAATCAAGTCCGACAAACAGATCAACACGATCAACAGCATCGGAATCGCGGGCGGCAAAATCCAGTGCGCCACCAGCAGGATTCCGCCTAGCAAAGCCAATCCGGAAACCGCCAGCAAGAACAACGCGTTGCCCCAACGCACGGCGAACAACGACTTGTCCCGGGCAACATTCTTGATCAGTAAATTTCCCGCGCCGACTCCGACGAACGGCGCGACAATATTGATTAGTGCCGTGCCTCCCACGAACGCGCCATACTCGTGAGGGCCTAGCGCCCGCGCAATCAAAACGAAATAGCCCGCCTGTACGATGATGCGCACGCCGTAACCCAGAAACATCCACACGGAATTCCGCGCTAACGTACTCTGCTTGACGCGTGCGATCCATGTTTTGGCGTGTTCAATCATTTTTCGGCATGGCCATATTCTTCATCAACCCGCGGTGTGACTCACGCTCGCCCTGCAACGCTCTCCTCAGCGTAAGCCGCAGCAGTCACTGTTGCAGCCGCCGCCCGCGCCGGAAACCCAAGTAAGTCCTTCCTTGTTGATAGCCTCCGGCTCGTACAATTCGCGGCCGCCAATCCACAAACAGAATGCCTCAAGAGCGAGTGGTGCATCCGCGCAAGATCCAGCCCGCCAAACCGCGTCCAGTCCGCACACCTGCTGAATATCCGCCCCGACTGCTGGGAAATATTCGCCACCGCATTTAATACTAATCGCGAAAAGACCGTTTCAGGCGTGATCCGACCGTGCGCCCTGGCCGGTGTGGTTGGGCGCGTTTGTAGTTACTCACGAGTTCAACGTTCTCGTCACGAGCAGACTCGGGTAAGGTGGCGTTCAATTCAGCGGCTAGAAGTTGAATCGCAGCGAAGCATCCTCTCAATCAGCGAGGCAGATCGGAACGTAGTCTGAATGTCTCAATCCGGCAGAGGCTCGTCTATTAGGCAGGGTCGGAGTTGGCCAGTGCGATCGATCCTCGTATATGTGGACCTGATAGCGGTCATCGAAATCTTCAGACGCGAACACTCGGACGCTTCCAAAGTACGGTCTATATCTTTCAATATAATCTAGACCCGGGGCGCGAACATGACCATGTTCATGCCAATTCGGCTCCGCATACTCGACAGTGACATCGGAGATAAAGGGCACGGGCAGGATGGCGATGCCGCCAGGCGCAAGAACCCGCCGAACTTCACGGATCGCAGCCAGATCGTCTTTGATGTGCTCGAGCACGTGCGAACAATACACAAGATCAAAAGACCCGTCGGCAAAGGATAGGCGGGTAAGATCCTCTTTCCGGTCCACCCCTTTTCCACTTATGTCCGCACTCAAGTACGAAGCACAAAGCGGCCGGAGCCGCATTTGTATGAACATTTCTGGGGCCATATGTAGGACGTGCAGTTTTGTAAATTCGAGTTCTTTCTGGAGCTCCTTCACGGCGAGCCACTGCAGGCGATGCCGCTCCAGCCCTTTACATTGTGGGCACTGTGCGTGTGCGCGGGTCCCAGTTTCGCATTTTCGATTCAAAAAAACTCCGGTGTAGCTACAAATGGGGCAGGTAAATCGCTCGCGCGCTGAGTCGAGTTGCAGGACTCTAACTGAAATTGCGGAGCTGATGTGCTGTGTTAAGCGATTCAAGATCATAGATATAGGCCTCGCGGCCGTCAGTTAGGAAAAAGAGAAACAAGTATCGTGGTTCCGAAAACGTATCACCAATTGTGGGGAAAAACCTAATGCAGATTCCGGACCCTGTAGTTTCATATGCCCCTTAGTGCCCCTTTTAGAAATTAGGTCGGATATGAAGTCCTTCCTCGCTAAAAATGCATTTGGAAACATGCTTGATCAGCTCCGCGCTCCTCGCATTCGTCACCCCATCGGCGCCTGCGCATGCCGGTAACCCGCAAAGTCGAAGGCCTTCTCACGCCGCGCCCGAGCCCTTCAACACCGCCGGTATGGTCTGCGCCAGAATCAGCAGATCGAGCCAGATAGACCACTTATCGATATACTCCATGTCCAGTTCCATCCATTGCTTAAAAGGTAGTGAACTCCGCCCCTTGATCTGCCACAAGCAGGTAATGCCTGGCGGCACGCTGAATCGCCGTCTCTGCCAGTCCTCGTTGAACGATTGATAGTCCCGCACCGACATGGCCCGCGGCCCCACCAGGCTCATGTCCCCCTTGAGCACATTCAACAGTTGCGGCAATTCATCGATGCTCGTTTTTCTCAAAATTCTGCCAATCGGCGTGATGCGCGGATCGTTCGCTATTTTGAACACCGGCCCACTCATCTCATTCAAATACACCAACTCTTCCTGAATTTTCTCGGCGTCCGGCACCATCGTGCGGAACTTGTACATCGTGAATTGCCGCTTGTTGAGCCCCACGCGCTTTTGCTCAAAAACCACCGGACCAGGCGATGTAAATCTTATCAACGCCGCAACCACCAACAGCAGCGGTGAAAGCAGCACTAACGCGACCAGCGACACCGACACATCGATAGCGCGTTTGAACAGGAGTGGCCAGCCTTCGCTAACCACGCCGGGCGTGGCGATTTGCGGATCGCCATCAGCAGCCACCACTCGCAGCCTGGCCCGTTTCAGATTAAACATGTCGGGATCGAAACGCAGGATGATGCCGTGCTGTTTGCACAGCGCGGCCATTTGCGCCGCATGCCCGTAATACGATTGCAACGGCAAATAAATCGCCACTTCATCCACCACGTTGTGCCGCAAAAACTCGGCCGCTCCAAAAAAATCGCAGGCCAGCTTCAACCCGGTTGTTTTAAACTCGGGCATGAGCGGCCAATCATCGTCGACGAAGCCCACCAGCCGGTAGCCTTGTTCCGGCGCGGCCGCAATTCTCCTGGCAAATTGAACGGCCCGCGTGTTGGTCCCCACAATGAGGATGTGGTGCAGATTGTGTCCGTTACGGCGCACGCTGGCCAGCCAGTATCGCAACAGCGAGCGCGAGATCGTTACCGCAAGCGAAGAAATGACCCAAAACAGCAGCAAGAACCGCACCGTGGCGATCACCCGCAAGGAAAACAGGACGGATACCACCGCGACACATATTGTCGAGAGCGAGGTAGCCTTCAGCCCGTCGACGATTTCCGCGCGCTTCGTGGAGAGCCTCTTTGATTCGTACAGCCCGCACAGCGAAAACATCACGTGGCAGAAAACCAGCGCGATGGCGAAAATTACGAAGTTGGAGAGTTTCACCCGTATGTATAGAAACTGCTCTAGCGGGACGACTTGTTGCGCCGACGCCACGAGAAACGTCGCGAGCCCGAAAGACAGGAGTACCAATCCCACATCGAACAATTTCAGCGAATTCAAAAGAAACCGACCATTGATTTCGCTCATTGGTTCTTTCTCTGTGTGCGAGGGTTTGTTCTTGGGACATCCGCGGCTACGGATTGCCGCTTAATGCTCTACGTTGCGGCCGCCGGCCGGAAGCAAAGATTTGCCGAAATCCGTCGTGCTACAACTGCCGCTGGTGATTTCGCCACGGAGTCATTGGCTGGATTGCTGGACAATAACTGCTGGTAAGGGGGTCAATCTCCGATAAGATACGTACGCGATCTCCGCCGCATCGCCGGTTTCTCGTCCGCCAAAACTACCGCGAAAAAAATGAGGGAGGGAATCCCGAAACTTCCCTCCCCGCGGACAACTGGTTCAGTTAGGCGGCGTTCGGCATCGTCGCCAACACCGGAATGCTCAGCGTATCGCTTACCTCCTGTGGGGTGCGGAACGACGGATCGAGGTACTCCATCACATACGCCGCAGCGATCGCCACAAATCCCGCCGCGAACAACCCCAAGAACATCACCAGAAACGGGCTGTACCTCGGCAGAATCGGCGTCACCGCCGGAACCGCGATGGCCACATTGGCGATCCGCTTTTGGTCCAACGCGTCGGAGGTGCGCTCTTGTTCGCGCTTGCCCAGGTACAGCAAGTAATTCCCTTCATCGGCCTTCGCTTCGCGAATCAACGCCGCCTGGGTTACGGCTTGCCCATCCAGTTTCACCATTTCCATCTGGATGCCGTGGATACTGCCGACCAGCGCGGCGGCCGTGGCCCGCTGCGACGCCAAATCGGCCTCCGTCTTGGCTTCGTCTTGCCGCAGATATTCGTACGTGGGGTCGCGGTCGGTAGTGCGATTTACGTAATTCGATTCGCCGGCTTTCGCGATGGCATCCTTGGTCTCCGCGATCTCTTGGTCAACTTCCTTGACCATCGGGTAGTTGGGATCGTATTTTAGGAGCAATTGCGTGCGCTTCACTTGCGCTGCTAGCAGAGCCGCCTGCAAATTCTGCATCAGCAAGTACGAAGCGTTGGAGGTTTCCGCCGTCGCAGAGCGCGCCGGCGTCACTGCCATTTGCGTCTTCACGTTCTCGATGCGCTTCTGGTCCGCCGCAATGGCTTGCTGCGCCTGGTACAGACTGGCTTGGGCTGTCGTCAACTGCAATGCCGTATCCGTGCGGACTAAATCTGGGGCCGCCACCTGCTGTTTTTCGCTGAACTCCACCAGCCGCTTCTCCGATTCTGCCAGCGCCTGCCTGTACTTCTCCGTTTCTTGCGCAAAAAAATCCGAGGAACCCGCGGGGCGCTGGAGTTGGAGGTGCTTCTCGAGGTAGAGCTTGCCCAGCGTCTGCAGTACGCACGCGGGCTTCTCCGGCTCCCCTACTGTTCCGTAACTCACGTCAATTACGTCAGAAGTCGCAGCCGCCGCTTCCACCTTTATCTTCTTTCCCAGGCTGCGTGTGGCTAACTCCTGCTTGATGGCCATCCGCTGTTGCTTGTCGCTGGGGAGGAAAATATCCATCGGCGACCACCTGTCCTGAACCAACCCGCAACTGCTCACCACAGTGCGCAGCATGTCCTCGCCCTGCAGCAGGGCCACTTCCGACGTGACCTGATCGAGAGTAATCACCTTATTGTTAGTTACGTTGGCCACTTGCGCGGTCGTGATCGCGGGGTCCGAGCGGTCCTGTTCCACGACCACCTGCATCGTGGCCTTGTAGTAGCGCGCCGCCCAGGCCCAGGCGACAACCGTGGCGGCCCCGAAAACACAACAAAAGCTTAGGATCATGATTTGCCGATGACGAAACAGAGGAGCCAACGCGTCCCGCAGCGTCACCTCCGGCGTTGCGCTACCCTGTCGATTTTCGCGATCGTTTTTCATCGTCAGTTCTCCCCACTCTCAGAGTTTCAATTCTTTCTTGTCCTGCCCGGCCCTCGGCGCGCCCGGTTATTGTTTCTGGGGTCTCATTGCCGCGCTCAATCGTTTCGCGAGCAGTCCCTGCCGGGTCTGCGACAGGGTCCTACAGTCGGTGATACAACGAATCGGGAATTGGGAACGTACGCTTGTTCAGCACCGCTCCCAAGACTCGAACCTGTCTCTCGCGGAGCCCCTCCGCCACGCGCAGTGCCGCTTCGCGTCGCGTCGAATTGGCTTCCAGCACCAGGACCACGCCATCCGAGAGTTGTCCCAACACAACACCATCGGAGTACGTGTTCAACGGCGGCGAGTCGACTAGCACATAATCGAATTCCTTGCGCAGTTCGGCGACGCGTGCCTTCATCAGCTCGGAATTAATCAGTGCTGAGGAATCTGCCGCCAGCGACCCGCACGAAAGGAGCCAAAAATTGTCGGGACGGACCTTTTTGGCGAAGTCCCGGATCGAGCCCGTGCTGCGCAGCGAGTCCGCCAGCCCGTGATGATTCGTGAGCCCAAAAAACTCCGGCAGGGACGGCGTCCGCAGGTTGGCGTCAACCAGGCAAACCGACCCGGTCACGTTGCTCGCCAGAACCGCGGCGGCCTGAGCGCAAACGCGGCTGCAACCGTTACCAGAATCGATTGCGGAGAACACCACCACCCGGAACGGATCTGGTCTCGCCGTCAGAAAAATATTCTGCACAAGCCGCAGCGCTTCCTCCTCCGTGACGCGTTCCACATTCAGCCGCGACGCATGACCATTGCCATTTCCCGCGTGCAACGGCCGTGGCGCATTAGGCTGCGCGGCAGGCGCTAGACCGCCGTTCAGCTCCACCTGTTGTAGTAGCTCGAAATTTTTGCTCACCGTCTTTTCGCCTCCACGGCCGAAATGCTTCCCGATCGTCCTCGGGGTCGGAATCCAGATTTCTTTCCCAGCTTGGATTTTGCTCGAGTCGCCCAATCCAGGTTGCGTTCGAGAATCATCCCACGACTTGGTGGTCATACCTTCAAAAGTGCCGCCGCAAGTCGCATTGCCAGCGCCACGCCGAGCGCAACGAACGAGCACTCTTACTACTCGCCTGATTCATAGTCGTTGCGTCCTTAAGGAGTTGCTACTGCTGTATATAAACCCGTTCCAATTCCATAAGGAACGTATTTCCTGAAGTTGGTTATTGCTTTCTCTGGCACGAATATCATGTCGCCAGGAGACAGGCGTACATCCTCATTAACATTTTTCCCGTGCAGGATGTCTTTTAGGTTGAGCTTCTTCACCTCAACCCGTTCCGACGAAACGCGATGGAACAAAAGAACCTGGGTCTTGGCCGTGGGCGCAAACCCGCCCGCGGTAGCGATTGCTTCCGAGACGGTGGTTTCGTGGCGCAGATCGTACTGCCCCGGCTTACCAACCTGACCCGATACCAGAAAGAATGGCTTCTGAAAATCTTTAATGTCTACGCTGATGATCGGATCGTGAAGGGTACCGGCATAAGCCTTCTTCAGGGCATCAACAATTTCGGGCGCGCCCATCCCTTGAACATACACGCTGCCCGCACCCTGAAGATTGATGTACCCATCCGGCTGCACCGTGACGCCCGCCTGGTCCAATTCAGGGGAGAGGGGAAATGTTATCGTGAGAAGGTCGTCTGCGTGAACCCGATAGCGGGGATTCCGATCTTCAAGGACTGGTTGATCCGAGTTCGAATGCTTGTCGGCAGAGCTGGTGGGCTGCACTGAAGTTTCCGGAACCGGGTCGCTCTGGCTCCATAGATATGCTGGAGCCCCGGTGAGGAGAACAACCAACCCCAGGACAAATGCCATTGACGTAGCCAGAGCGCGCCTGTTCAGCTCCAGGATGGCAGTAGCCTCCCGTTTCACTTCCACCACTGTTTGTTGTACTAGTTCAAGGTTCTTGGTCACGTGTTTTCCTCCAGGTCCTTGCGTATTCAGAAACTGGCAACAAATCTGCCGGGCTCTTGCGGTTATACGGGTTACACCGTTTCCACCCAGATATGTGGCCGAGCGACCACCCTCGTGTGGGTCAGGCTCCGTTTGCACAGCACTTCCCGATAAACAGAGCGATCAAACTACGTCAAAACAGCCGTCATCCCGTAATAGCTGGGCGGATATGCCTGCCCCCATTGTTAGTCCAGGGATAATGAGACTTTCTCCGGGTTTTGGTTTTCGGACGTGGTCGTTGTAGCAACACATCCGCAGTCGTCGGGGCGTTGGAGCGCATTGAGCGCCCAACGAAGGGGCTGGCCGTCCGGAACAAGCAGATCGAAGTGGTTTAGGCGAAACTTCTGTTCGCGGTCTAGGAGTCCTGTCATTAATCCGTGAACGGCGAGCGCCAAAACGGCCGCAGGTCGTTTCTCCTTCGTGGCGCGAATGATGACGTCCACTGCGCCTTCGTAGTCTACGGCATCAATCAGGACACCGAGGATATTCCTCTTGCCGCGATTAATCATGCGCTTCCCCACCGTTCCACATTTACTTCGTAAATCTCACGCAGAATCTGAGGCACGTCGAACTGAAGTTTCCAGCCGGGATAGTGTTGCAGAAATCGTGATACATCACTGATCCACCAGATGTGGTCGCCGCGGCGATTCTCGTCTACATACTTTGCATGAAACGACTTGCCGGTAATTTTTTCGCATATGGAGATTGCTTCGAGCATCGAACAATTGCTGTGGCGGCTTCCGCCCATGTTGTAGGCTTCGCCGGAGCGAGGCTGTTTGAAAAACTGATCAAAGGCGCGAATTAGATCGGCACTGTGGATGTTGTCGCGGACCTGTTTTTTCTTATATCCGAAAATCGTGTAGGGTGTTTCGGTGACCGCGCACTTCATCAGGTACGCGAGAAATCCGTGGAGTTGCGTCCCTGAATGGTGTGGACCCGTGAGGCAACCGCCCCGGAAGCAGACCGTTTTCATGCCGAAGTAGCGGCCATATTCCTGCACCAAAACGTCGGCGGCGACTTTTGATGCGCCAAACAGACTATGCAAAGTCCCATCGAGAGACATCGTCTCGGGAATGCCTCGTTCGGCATAGGGGTGACTCGGCTCAAGCTCCCAGCGTGTCTCGCGTTCAACAAGAGGCAACTGATTGGGCCGGTCGCCATAAACTTTATTGGTCGATGTAAAGATGAAAACGGCTTCGGGAGCAAACTTCCGTGTGGCCTCTAGGAGCACCGAGGTGCCGTTCGCGTTTACGGTGAAATCGGTCGCGGGATCGCTGGCAGCCCAGTCGTGCGAAGGCTGAGCAGCAGTATGGACAACCAGTGCGATGTCTTTTCCATGATGCGCAAAAATCGCTTCGATGCCGCTGGCATCGCGGATGTCCACATCGTGATGCCGATAGCGCGAAACTTCGGCAAAAAGGCGATCGCGAACCCGCCGTGTCGAGGCTTCTTGCCCGAAGAACTTGGCTCGCATGTCGTTGTCGATCCCAACGGTGTCCATCCCTTGCATCGAAAAGTACTCCACCGCCTCGGAACCGACCAGTCCGGCAGAACCGGTGATAATTGCAACGCTCATTCAGTCATTCTCCCGTGAGAGGTAGTTTTCAACGGAGCCGGCAATTCGGGTCTTACAACATTCGGCTCTGCACAGGTTAGCCAGTTAACCGTGCAATAGCTCGTCGGAGGGAGCTTGTCCGTTAGTGGAAAAGCTTGAAAGTCCCAGTGCCTGCAGGAACACCAAGAGCATATATGTTGGGTTCAGAAGAACGTAACGGCGCCACAGTCGCTGCGGCTCCGATGCGAGCCGAAAAAGCCATTCCAGGCCGGCATCCTGCATCCACCGGGGTGCCTGTGGGATCTCGCCCGCCAGAAATGGGAACGCTGCGCCGACCGCCACAACGGGCATAGGCAGAATGTCGCGAAACTCGTAGGTGAAAACCTCCTGCCTCGGGCACCCTAGCCCAACAAAAACGATGGATGCTCCCGAACTGCGGATGCCCGCGGCGATTATCGGCTTCTCCTCCGGCACAAGCCGCCGGAATTTAGAGCACTCCATCCCGGCGATTAAGATTTCGGGAAATCTTTTCTCGAGAGACTGTTTCAAGGAACAGAGCACTTCGGGAGTGCTCCCGTAGAAATAAACCGGCAATCCCTCGGCGGCGGCGCGAGCACACAATTTCAACATTAGGTTCGGCCCATAGACGCGGTCGGGAAGCCCAGCGCGATATAGTCCGTTGATTGCCCATCGGACCGGCTGCCCGTCCGGCACCAAAAGGTCAAAATGGTTGAGGCGGAACTTTTGCCTGCGGTCGAGTACACCAGTCATTAGACCGTGGACCGCTACTGCGGAGACTGCCGCGGCGCGCTTTTCTCGAGCCGCGCGCAGGACGAAGTCTGTCGCCGCCTCGTAATCCACGGCGTCGATCAGGATCCCAATAATATTCCATTTGCCCCTGTTGAGCATTCTCTGCACCAGCGCTCTCGGTTAATCTCAAATATTTGCTTCAGGATTCGCGGCACGTTGTGCTACGGCTTCCAGGCAGCATAGCGTCCTTACCCCAAACGCGCACTTCACGGCTTGAGGATTTCTAGACCTTCCTTGCTGACCGCTTTCATCCCGCTCAGAAGCGGAGACCATCGTGCCCGTCAAATGTGCGGAGCCAATGGACGGTTTCACCGACTCCATGATCGAGGGAGATCGGGCTGGGGCCGAGTAACGTATAAGTCCCCTCCATTGGCGCTGTATCGGAGGTGACCATTGATCGGTAACGCGAAGAATGGATGAGGAATTCGCGTCCCCTCAGTTGGCTTATAAGGTCGCCCGTCAGGCCCATGGCCCGCAATAGCGGCCGGGGCACCATAGTCACAGGGCGGCCTCGCAGAGCATGGGAGAATCCATTCACCCATTCGAATAAATCCCGCGGGGGATCACCGACGTAAAAAACTCGCCCGGCGACGGCTTTGACATCCGCCTCCATGAGCCCCACCATCTGTCGAGCTACGTTACCCACATATCCGTAGGAACGGATGATGGGTGGGCCGCCTGGATGGAGGTAGAAGCCCCGTCGAAGCGCCCGCCACACCTGCCTGCGATAACGCATGTGCCACGGGCCCCAAACGTTCGTGGGTCGAGCGATGACCCACGGACAATTCAGCGAAGCCCCCCGAACAGCCCGCTCCGTTTCCACCTTGCTCCATCCGTACACCGTGTGCGGGCTGTAATCCTCATCCCCTGACGGTTGGTATCCGGGGCGGCAGACATATTGCGACGAGGTCACCAAGACTCTATCCAACGCCTGGCAGGCGGCGGCAGCGGTAAGAACATTGATCGATCCAGTGGTGTTGGCGGCGTACCCCGCTTCGACAGTTGTTGTTTCGTCACAATCGGCACGGGCGGCGAGGTGAAACAGCCATTGCGGGCGGAACGAATCGAACGTGGCGCGTAGCGCTGCTGCATCAAGAATGTCGACTTGGTGGTAAAGACAGTTTTGACTCGCGTTGAGCGGTTTGCCCTTATCGACATTTAGGACTTGGTGGCCTTGCTCAAGCAGGCAGGAAATCAGGTGAGTGCCGATGAACCCCGAGCCGCCCGTGACAATCACGCGTTTCATGATAGTAACCCGGAAACGTGCGCGGGAGCAGCGCGCCCTCGCGCTCCTAGAGTGGCTATTTTCACAATTAGTCCACTTCGGGCAATGGATTTCAGGACAACTTGAGTGGGAGTTCCGAACCGAGGGTCCGTACGCGCAAAATTCGCTCCCACGCGAAGCGATGTCCACTTAAAGTACTCAAGGCCAACTCTATATCTGGGAATGAGATGATAAACAACTGCCTCATGCGCATAGCTGTCTCGAAAACCAGCCGATCGCGCGGCCCGAAAACAATCGGCATCATATCCACCAAGTTCTAGGCCTTCTTCAAAGTATCCGACCCGATCGAACACGTGGCGGGCTATCAGCGCACTGCAGCCCTTGGGAAATAGCTTCGGCGGATACCGCCCATCCGGGGCATCGCACACGTGCTCGCCTCGCAGTCCTCGGCGCGTGCGGCCCAGATTGCGTTCCTTTCCATCCATAAAACGCAAGACTCTCCGGCTGCCGACACATGACGCACCCGTAGTCTGAGCCATTTGCAACATTTTCGTGAGCCAATCCTCATCTGCGAGTCGATCATCATCGAACAGGGCAATCCACCTTGCCTTGGTCGCCTGAACACCGAGATTCGTGCCCAGGGCTTGCCCTTTTCCACTGTTGCGAACATACGGAACGGGACAGACGGGTTTGCCGAAGGCAACAGCTTCGGCAGTGCCATCGGTTGAGCCATCGTCCACCGCGACGACCTTAAAGCAGAAGCGTCCCGATGTCCGCTGATTAATCAAGCTTTGACAGCGCGCCCCGCAGCAAGTGCTTTCTGTTGTAAGTACAAGCGATTACGGCTATGTCCATTTAAGGGTCTCAAACAGCTTTCAAATAGCTTTCTTCAATACGCTGAACCAGGTCTTCTAAAGTGACCTTGCTGAGGACTGTATTGGTGCTTCGGTTTGCACCGAGTGAATCAGCAGGCTATTTGTGGAGAGCTCCACCAGCGATCAGGCAAGAACTCCCAGGCCTTCAGGTTTCACAAGTATCCCGTCAATCCCGATTGGTGCTGCGTGCGTTCATGAGGCGTGAGCTTGCAACCAGCATCAGTCGGTCACCTCGATGCCGCGGTCCTACCGCGGGAGTCACTCGAAAACAGAAGTACAACTTTGCGCCAGCTCGGGTACCTTCTCAACTTGCGGAATGAAAAGACCGCAGCGCCGCTAAACGAGAACACAGCGGGCACATCAAATGAATACGGCTGAGCCCGGAGGTCCAGCGGTCGCCAGGCGCCAGTTTCGATTTCCTGATTCAACGCCGCAGCCGGTTCGACGCAATTGGTAATCAACACGAATGGGAACCGGGGAACAACATGAGTCATAAACTCCTTTACTAGCGCAGTTGAGAAGTGTTGGAGAACATCCTTCACGAGGAGCAGTTCACCGCTCGGCACGCTAGTAAATTGATTCGGCGCGAGTTCAAAACGAACCCCCTTCTTGGTGTACTTCGACTGGTTCCGCTCGATCACGCCAGCATTAATGTCCAGCCCTAGATACTCCGCTCCGGACCAATCGATGAAGCGCGAAAACTGCCAATCACCACAGCCAAAATCGACAACCGTACTAATTCGTTTCTCACGGATGAAGCTCTCCACAAAAGATCGGTAGCTATTGGTCACTCTTGGCAGTGAACCAGGACCGGAACCGAAGCCCCACGAGTTGGTCTCATAAATAGATTGGAACGTCTTCGCAGCAGCACTTATCTCTTTATTTATCGTCGTTGTCGATTGTGAAAAGGTCACCATTGCACCGCCTCTCAAAAGTGCCTATTAACCCAGAATTTCTGTTTAAAGCTTCCCCCTGCCCCAAAAACTGGCCCTCCTGCCCTCTCGTGGCAACCGCGAGTTGCGCTGGCCCCATTGGGTGGCAGTGCGGCTGGTTTTTGGCTATGCTCTGGAGCCGCTATGCTGGTTTTGCTTCTCACCCACAGGGTGGGCACCTCCAAGGCAGCCTCACCGCGTCCAAACCCGCATAAATACAGATGACGATCGACATCCCAAGGTTCGTTTGGTGAAGTTCAAATTGGGAATCCGGGTCTATTCTGACGGAACTTCGCATTTAAGTGCTCTGTTTGCCAAGAGCATAAAACGGGGGTGGACTGAGATAGCAGGCGGAAATCATCCCTCGTGATGAAGCAGTTTATAAACGTGCCTCCCACAGCGAACAGAACGAAAAGAGTAAGCAGCGCGGCCAGAGCCGATCGGCAGAGTGTAGCGGCTCCAATGGAGAGCGCCAACAAAACCATGGGCTTCAGATAGAATCCGCTCTCGACATTGACGCCTCGCGTCCTGAGCATCCATGTAAGTAGCGGATTCACGAGAATGTTCCCTGCAATATGCCCGTACACTGCTCCCATGTACCCTATTCGGGGGATCAGAGCTAGATAAAGAGGGGACTATCATGTGTGGAGCCCGCGGTTTGCAGGAGGCGGGATAGGTTCGAACGGAGCACAAAAGCTTCCGGAGTGGTTCGGCCACAGAATGTTCTCGTGCTTCTTAAATAGCACCGGGCGCTCGCCTAAGGTGATCGCTCGGCGAGGAAAACACTCATCCAACAATCGGCGCATGAAATTCGTCGGGGATGTGAAAAAAGCGCGGACGGCCTGAGCGAAAGCCCTGTTCTTATTTCCGCGGCCCAGTTCGATGTTAGATGCTCGAAGGTGATTCCTAAACCTTACCTTTCTCCGATCAAACAGCTGTAGCAGTGAGTTGCGGACTTCCTCGTACTCTAATGGTTTCCGGTTCCGCAGATGGGAGATGAGAAGGTACTGAACGTAGAGTACGTTGAGGGCTTGCTCCTCAAGGTTGACGGACGAGAAGCTTTGCGGGTTTTGCCGATATCCGGTTAGCACCTCCGGAATAAGACGGATATCATATTTGAGCGCAACGCGCCACCAGAGGTCGCAGTCCTCCACGTTAACGTTGAATCGATATCCACCCACCGCCCTTGTTCGCTCGACATTATGGATCACCGTCGAGTTGCAGATTGCGAGCAAATGTCCCGATTGCACGAGATCTCGAATTTCGCCGGGGTTTCTCCTTGTTGTGCGGAATTGTCCGACGCTGGCGGCCGGATGGTATTCAGCCAATGAATAGAACATACCGCATTCAGGGTACCGGTTGATGTAGTCAACAGCGCTGGCCAGTCGGTGTGGATATGCAACGTCATCGGCGTCATGCAGTGCCAGCCATGGCGTGTTAACTTCCGCCAGCATTCGGTTCCGGGCCGCTACCACGCCCCGATTCTCCTGATCCACGATACGCAGCCGCGGATCTCGCACGGAACGTAGGTACTCCCTGCTGTCGTCGGTTGATCCGTCGTTGATAACCAGGATGTCGAAGTCGCTGTTGCCTTGGCGCAGGATGCTCTCCAGGCTCTCAGGAAGGTACGGCATCGCATTGAATACGGGAATGCCCACGGTTATCTGTCGCATTTGTTCACCTATCAGAACGGAATTGTGTCGCTACCTCGACGCGTCCTGACTCCCAACTCGCCCACGGGCCGTCGCTGCATCCCCGGAGTCCCAGACAGTGGAGCGCGTCATTGGGCAGCCCGCAACTTCGCGATACACGTTCACCGTCTCGAGGGCCATCTTTTCCCAGCTGAATTGCTCCACTCTTGACAGTCCTTTCGCTATCGCCATGCTTCGAGCTTTCTTATCTAGCAGAGCAGTGGCGACACCCTCAGCGATCGACTCGACGGAAAGGGGATTCACCCAAATGGCGGCGTCACCTAGCACCTCGGGCAGGCAACTCGCATGGGCCGCCACAACAGGTACTCCACAGCCCATCGCCTCGAGCGGCGGTATACCGAATCCTTCGGTTAGTGACGGGAACAAAAAGAGTTCCGCGTTCGCATACAGTTCTGGCAGGTCGTTGTCGTCCACGTACCCGATGAACCGGACCGTATCCCGAAGATTATTGCTGTCAACATATTTCTTCAGCCTTGCATCGTCCTCGGACGGCATTCCCGCAACTATGAATTGATGATCCAGTCCGTACTTCTCGCGGACGAGGGTTATCGCCTCAATAGCACGCCTAATGTTCTTGTTTGTTTGTGTCTGCCCGACGAAGAGCACATATCGCTCCGGGAGCTGGTACTTCGCTCGGAACAGCTGCGTGCCCGCTGTCGGCCTGAATCGCTGGTCCACGCCGTTTGGGATTACTCGTATGCTGTCCGAACTAACGGGGAATTCTCGCAATATGTCTCTCTTTACGTGCTCGGACACTGTGATTATCTTTGCCGCTCTGTGTAGGTTCGCCTTGAGCCACACGCGCCACAGCAGATGGCGCCGCAGCTTCACTAGCTCTCTATTGGTGTAATGCTTGATGTCGTGAATGGTGAGGACAAATTTTCCGCGATAGGCCACGATCCCGCCGCCGATAGGAAAGTGAACGACGTCCACCTCCTTTGGGCGGTGGCTGGTCAGGAAGAAAAAGTGTTCCCACGTCCAGAGAGATCGCCTGCAGGAGAGCCTGACGTCCACGATTCGAATGCGGCCTGGCACATTGGACAGCCATGGCAAATTGCGCGTATCCGCGTACACCACGTACTCATCCTCCCCGTCCATTCGACCCAGTTGCGTGATCAAGTTGAACGCCACGTTCTCTACTCCCGTTCGGTGCGGCCTCGCACTCAGCAAACTGATCCCGATTTTTATAATTTTCTCCTGCTTTGACTTTAAGACAAGCTCTGCACATCAGTATCTCAGTAAGGCACACGCGACAACGCTGATGTGCCGGCTTGACTACATTACGTCCCCGAGGAGAGATGGCAGAGTCGATGGGCAGGCGAGCTACTCCTTAGCGCTAGAGACGCAAGGACGACCCAACTGAGAAACATCAGAGAGGATGGATCGACAACAGCGGACTCCAGGAATCCATCCAATGCGCAAAACACCAAAAACGCCCCAAAAAAAGCGAAGGCTGAGTTCTGCGAGACTTTTCGATATCGAAAGGCACGGCTAATCCCAGCAAGGAGTAAAAGCGTATACGCAGCCAGTCCTACTGCCCCTAACGTAAGAAGATAATCGAGGTATGCTGAGTGGCTGTTCGGAACTCCCCATTTTTCCTCGTCTGAAATCTCGCTAATGTGAGTTGGAGTCCAGAAGCCGCCATAGCCGTAGCCAAGAATTGGGTGTCGATCGATATAGTAGCCGACATCGTCCCAAATCCCGGTGCGACCGTTGAACGAGTCAACGGTAGAATCATTCCTTCCCAGCATAACAGCGCTCTCGAGTCCCGGAAGTAATGCATTCCCAAGAACCAGCAGAAGAGCGCACAAAGCTATGCTGAGAACGTATGCCATGACGATCTTCGTTGCCCTGGAACATACCGTACCCAAATACACGGAGAGGGCAAGTAGAGTTGCGGCAAACGATGTCCTGGAGGCGGTAAGTATCAAGAAAACGAACCCGGCAAGCGCGCAAGCCCGAAAGAGTGGCCTTCTATGCTTTTCTAGGTCCGCGGCTGCCAACCCCGAAAGCATCAGAAGTGCGCAATTAACTCCCTGATTATTCGGGTCGATCGTACCGGCAAATCGATAGCCGGATGCGAATGGCCGAAAAGTCCCGAGGATAACCTCCGCCGCGAAGCCAATAACTAGAAATAGCGCGGTGCTGAAGAGTGTCCACAAGATAATTTCGCGGGGTGAAAGACGGCGCGCAACGGCCACGGCAGCAATGCAGAGTATCCCGAAGACCAGTAACCGCCTAACGGTCAGCGCCAGATCCTCTGTCCAAAAAAGGCTAAGGACTGCCCATGCGGCAAAGCAGAGAAGAATCCATCCCAGAGAACCACGGATTCGGAGACAATCGTCAGCCCGGTAACGGACCAAACTGACGATCGCGAAAAGCCCTAATGACACCAGACCGATGCGACGGACGATGGAACCCTCAGCTACGCCTGTGACAATATCTTCTTGGGATAGATTGTCTGGCCCCTTCTTGGAATAGGACAGGTCGTGATAAACCAAGAAAAATACGGCGGCAAGGAACAGGAACATGAGCCAGGGCGGGCGTCCAACCTTGACTGCTGGCCCTGCGTGCCGATGATTGTCGTAACTCATATTAATCTGGTTGCGAGGCCCCAGAAATTTGGACTGATAACCTCAGAAATGCCACCGCCCTTATTACCGATATCACAACGCCTCCCCCTAATAACCCAAGCGCGGCGCCGAGTGGGCCGAAAATTCGCACCAGCCAAAAGCCCAAGGTAACCATGATGAATAGCGCCGCGAAATTAACCAGGAAATCCACATGCGCACGTTCGATTGTAAATAGGGCGCGCGAAAACGGAAACGCCGAAGATGTAACCAGGAGGTTGAATGCCAGGATCGTAACAACTAAACCGTTACCGGCATACTGTCGCCCGTATAGCAGAGTTACAAGGCGATCTCCCCAAAATATCATCACGACGCAAAGCAACGACATGGGGACAGCGATGATGGCGGTTATCTGGAGCACCAATCGACGCAAGGCCTTTGGGCCGTCTGCCACATAAACGTGGGCGATTTTCGGGCCCACGAGATTCTGAATCCCTAATAGGGCCGGATTACCTACCGAAATTACTCCGAGGCAAGCTGCCCAAATACCAGTGGACGCGGTGCCGTGAAAAAACGCCAAAAGCCACGGATAGAGATTCATGCTGACTGCCACGACCAAACCGCTGGCGAAAACCCATTTTCCAAGGATCCAATTCTTCTTGAGGTCGGCAAGCGATTCGCTCAGTCGGGGGTTGTAGAACGCTCTGTCCGACCAGAGCCAACCGAGAACCACGATCCCACAGGCCAATCCAATAACCCAAAATGCGCGCCCTGCCGATAACAGGCCGAAGCGAGCAAGAAGGAGCAGGCCGCCGATTTGACCAACCGCAATACAGGTATCGAATAGAAATGCGGTCTTAAGCCTTAGGCAAGCGAAACATACGCGACGAGCAAATTCGCGAAGCATGATCAAACCGATCACGGCAATTAATGCCCACAAGACCGGTCCGAGCCCCCTGGGGCCGATTCCGTTGGTGACCGCAAATGAGCCGCACACCAGAGCGACCATCGTGAGAACACAAAACGCCAACTGATGAATCAGGGTGCTGCCAGTGTACAGAGCGTGGGCTCTTCCCTTAAGGCGAGGAGCATAAACCATGTAAGGTGTCGTAATCAGTGATGTCTGAAAGTCGGTCATCAATAAAATTAGGCTGAAGCCGAGCATGTACAGGCCGAGTTCTTCCTTGGAGCAGGCTCGCGCGATGATGACGCCGGTCAAAAAGTTTGTGCCGCTGGCAACGGCTTGGTCGGCCAGAGAAATAATTCCCTGATGCAACGCCCTCTCGGGAGACAAGAGCAGGCCAAAGGGTGATAGCCTGCGCCCGGCCGTAGCAATTGGTTTCGCCTCGACAGTCTTGACCGCTGTGATCACAGAGGAGGCGTCGGTCTCAGCGGAAGGTGTTATCAACTCTCACGGCCTCTTCGCTGTAAAGTCTCAATGTTTAGACCCATGCTCATGCGGCTCCAACCCCTTTCAACACTGCAGGAATCGTCTTGGCTAGCACCTTCACGTCCAGCCAAAAAGACCAATGATCGATGTAGTGCAAGTCCAACTCCATCCATTCTTGGAAAGAGAGGGAACTTCTGCCGTTGATTTGCCAGAGGCACGTGATTCCCGGGCGAATACTGAATCGACGCCGCGCCCAGTCCTGGTCAAACCCCTGATAGTCACGAATGGGAAGAGGCCGAGGCCCGACGAGGCTCATGTCGCCCTTCAGAACATTCAGTAACTGGGGCAACTCGTCGATGCTAGCTTTGCGGAGAAACCTGCCAAGCCGTGTGACCCGTGGATCGTCCTTGATCTTGAAGACCGGGCCGTCGGCTTCATTCAAGCATTCGAGGTCCATTTGCTTTTTCTCGGCGTCGGCGATCATCGTTCGGAATTTGTAAATACGGAGCCTTCTCTTGTTCAGCCCCACACGCTCCTGAACGAAGAACACAGGACCAACCGAACCGAATTTGACCAGCATCGCCACGACGAGAAGAATCGGTGCCAGAAGGATCAGCAGGAATGAGGACACAATGATGTCCAGCAGGCGCTTGCAAACCATTGGCCCGCCCTCGAACAGGCTGGTGCTAAGCGTGACCACCGCCATCTCGTCAAGCTCGTTTGCTTTCCCCCCACCCTGCCCGTACTCAAAGATGTTGGTGAGGACACGCACGATGACTCCCTGTTCCTGGCACGCGGCCGCAATGCGCGCGGCCTGTGCGTAGAACGACTTCATGGGAAGGGCAATCGCCACCTCATCGACGATGTGCTCACGCAGAAAGTCGGAGAAGTGATCGAGGTCAGTGACGATTGACTTGCCGCTCTTTCGAAACTCCCGGTTTCCCGTCCACTCTTCGTCTGCAAAGCCTATAAGCTGGTAGCCCAATTCGGGCCTGCCGGCGATGGTGCGGGCAAATTCCTCGGCGCGCGGGTTGGTGCCAACAATCAGCGCATGGCGCAGGTTGCGACCATGCGTGCGTATCACGGCGAGAAACTCACGCATCAGCAAGCGGCAGAGAATCAGAATTAAACTCGACATGGCCCAGAATGCCCCGATGAAGGCTGGCGTGATCATCCGCACTCGAAAGATAGCTGCAGCAAGGCCGAGCACAAGTGTCGCTATCGAAGAAGCCTTGAGGACGTCTACCACTTCTTGTTTTCGATTCCCGAGCCGTCGGGATCCATACAGACCAAACGCGGCGAAAATGACATGCCAGGAATAGAAGAGCCCCAGAAACAAGAGAATGTTCAGCACCTTGACCTGCATTGAGGTGAAGGAGGCAAAGGAACTGAATGCGGTCAGATGCCTAATCCGGACTGCCGCTACCACATAGGAAACGACAAGTATCCCGAGATCGACCAGCATAAACGCCTTGATCGAGACTTGCCGGCGGAAAGTTGTCATGGGAGAACGTCCAAACAGTTGATCCAGTAGCGTGGCCATACAAATTCAGCCGCTCTACCTTAGAAATCGTTAGAGCTTTTGATACAAGAACTCGGGAATGGGGAACGTACGCTGGTCCAGTACTGCACCGAGAAGTTGTACTTGAGCAGTTTCTAGGTGTTCTTTTGCTTGTCGGACGGATTCGCGTCTGGTCTGATTCGCTTCAACGATCAGAACGATTCCATCGGCCAGCTGTCCCATCAAAGTTGCCTCAGTTTCACGGGTAAGCGGAGGTGCGCTGATGAGGATGTAATCGAATTCCTCGCGCAGTTCAGCGAAGCGCGCTCGACAGCGTTCCACGCGCGTGTAGAGGTCCCCTTTCGCCGATCCTGAGGGCATCAGCCAAAGATTTTCGCTTGAGAGTGGGGTTGCAAACCTTCGGATCGAACCTTCACTGGTCAGCGCATCCACCAGCCCAGTCTGGTTGCCGACACCGAAATAAGTATGCAATTGCGGTGACGAAAAGTTTGCGTCCACCACACACACCGAGGTGTCTGCTTGAGGGGCTAGAGATTCTCCCGCGCACGCACAAACGCAACTGCTCCGGTCGTCGCGCGCAATCCCGGAGAAAGAGACTACTCTGGGGCCGTCAGCTTGGCCGCGATGCAAGAACAAGCGCTGGACAAGTTTCGTGATCTCTTCATTTGCAAGCTCTCTTGTAAGAGCGGGAGAGGGCATGGCTTGCCGGAGAGGCACCGGCATGCCCGCCGGGGTAAGCAAGTCCTCTTTTACGGCCTGCTGCAGAAGTTCGAAGTTTCTACTCATTTGGGACCCCTTTCTCCTCAGTTCGTCTCAGACATGTCGCTTGCCCCGCCGGAAGCTGGAGAATTTGAGGCCCGTAAGAGTCGCGGGAGCCGAATTTCCTGGGCAGCTATACTACTGGGCGACTACCCGTCGAATCCCGGGACAAGATAGCGGAAACTCATCGAACAAATTCGAAAGCTCAACACGGCCATGACCAATCCGGACCACATCGAGCGGCATGACGCCGAAAGGCTGTTCTCGCATCTGGTAGAAATCAAGAAACATATGGCCTACAATTCCCCCTTTGGCAGGACTGCTAGCACCGGGATTCGAAGAGTTTCTAGAAGCTCATCTGGGGTTCGCACTGACGGATCAAAATAGTCCGCAGCAAATGCAAGTCCTGGGCTGACCAAACATGCAAGCAAAGTTCCTATGAGCAGAGTCAGCGCCCAGTGTGGGTGAGCTGGGAGAGCCGGCACAGTGGCCGCCTCCGCGATTGCCACGTTCACAATCCTCTGGCGGTCCAGTGCGTCCCCGATTCGCGCCTCTTCCCGCTTCTGCACATAGAGCAGATAGTTTCCCTCGGCTTCCTTGACCTCGCGGAGAAGATTCTGCTGCGTCGCCCCGTTCACATCGATCATGCCAAGCTGGGTCCGATACTGACGGATTACGCTTAGTGTTTCAGTTGCGCGTGCATGCAAACTTGCGAGGTCTGCGCTGGATTTTGTCAGTTCCGATCGGAGCCACTCGTAAGATGGGTTCCGGTCGGTTGTTTCCTCTCGAACTGGCGATTTCTCGGCTTTGGCGATCGCGTCGAGCGTTTGCTCGATCTGTTGTTGCACTTCCCGCACGGGCCGATAATCGGGTTCGAACTTCTCCAACAGGTCGGTGTGCTTCAATTGAAGATTCAACAATGTCGTCTTGAGCTGCTCCATGAGAAAAGGGTTGTCTGAGGTGCGGACCTGGGACATGGTCTGCCGTGGCGTGGACACGAGTTGGTCCTCAAGTGCCTGGGTCCGTTTCTCCGCTTCTTTGATTGCCACCTGGGTCGCTCTAAAGGTGGCCTCAAACTCAGCAACTTTTTGAAGCGTGATCTGTTTCTCAAGTTGAGGATCTGTGACGCCATTGTCGCGGTCGAATTCCGTCAGATGAGTTTCCGCCGTGCGGAGATCTTGATTGTAGTGTTGAGATTCCGTCTGGAAGAACTCAAATGCACCAGGGGGACGATGAACTGCTACAGTCTTCTCCAAATAAAGGTTACCGAGCACACCAAGGACGCGCGCAGCCAGTTGCGGGTCCGATGAGTCATATGTCACCTGGATTAAATCCGTCTTTTTCAGTGGTTCAATCCGCAGTTTATTTTCAAGGGCTGACACCGCGTGTGAGACGTTTTTCGCGATGTCCGGCCCGTCATCCGTCCCGTGAGCCGCCACCGTGGGAAAAAGTCGGTTCCAGAAAAGGCTCGGCTGCGAGTCTTGAAGATTACACGAGACCACCACTTTCTCGAGGAGGTCGCGGCTATTTAGGAGTTCTACTTCGGAGTTTAGCTCCTCCTCTGTGACATCTCCGGAGTTCGCAAGCGCGGCGTCTCGCCCCGGCGAGACGGCCGCATCGACGCGCTCGCGCTTGACCAATATTTTCATTTTGGCTTCGTAATCCTTCGGAAGGAAAATGATTCCGAGGATGGTTCCCAACACAAGGCTCAGGAAAGTCAAGAGCACGAGTTTGCTGTGACGGAAGAGCGGCGTCACGATGTCCCTTAGAGTGGGCAATCGCTCACGTCCGAATGCACTTGATTGAGAGTTTTGTCCGTCCATGTTTACCAATCCTTATCCGTGATCCTTCATAAATCTAATAGGTCGCCCTCAAACCTAATAGGTTGCCGGGTTATAGTAGGCCCCCGCTGCGGTAGTCGGCAGGAAGGGCTTGATTTTTGAGAGCGCGTTCTTAGGAACGAACAGCATATCTCCTGGCTGCAGCACTGGATCTTCTTGCAGATTCCGCGAATTCAACATTTTCTTCGTATTGATAATCCTGGCTTCGGTCCACTGATCCGATACGCGCCGGAATAGAAGCACTTGCGAGTGTTTGGCCGCGTCTGTGAAGCCGCCGGCCATGGCAATCGCCTGCGTGAGGGTGACGTCACCGCGCCAGTCAAGCTTTCCAGGCTTTCCAACCTGGCCTCCCACAACGAAATATGGTTTCTCGAAGTCCTTAGGATCAACAGAGATCTCAGGGTCGTGAAGGATCTTGGAGTAGGCCGTCTTAATGGATTCAGTGACTTCCGGAAGGGTGTGTCCTGCTGCTAGCAGATCACCTACATTGCGTAAAGTAATGTAGCCGTCGGGTTGGACGGTCACAGTCTGATTAAATTCTGGTGTCAGCATGAAAGTCAGTTCTAGTGTGTCGCTCGGATGTATTGTGTAGCGCAAGTTTCGTTTGTGGATACTCAGACCGTTTTCATCGTGCGTCTCTCGCGGCGTATTGTCCATGGTGGAAGGCTGCCCCTGCCCCCCATTGCTCGCGTTTGCCTTTGACATTTCCTGGCCCGCAACCGAATGTACGGCCAAGAACATGATCAAGATGAAAATTACGATCCTTAGGGTTCGGCTCTGATTACTCATTTCTGACTCTCCCGCCGTTCTTTTCGGAAGAAAATGTTTGGGACCTGTTTTCGAATCCGAAGTAGGATCTTCTCCGCAAAGTAAAAGACGCTATTCTCGTTTACCATCCAATCCATCGGGCAGCCTAGATCGCTTCCACTTGGTATTGGTCGACTCGGACCGCAATTGACCGCTGAATGGGTTCGACGGAAATCATCTAGCCTCGCGCATTGTTCAGGCTTGGGTTAATTGGGAAGTTGGACTTGCTTTGGAACACCAAGACAAAAGCAGACTAGGTAGGTCGGAATGCTATTGTTCAGTGAGCAAGAGTTCGCCGCCGGTGCCCTTCGCGTCAGTGGCCGAGCTAACACGCTCTTTTGGGTCGGGCTCCATTTACAGTGCACTTCCCGCTAAAAAGATCGATCGAACTGTTTCAAAACCAGCAGTCATCCCGCAATAGCCGAGCGGATAACGGTCGGCACAGGAAGTTGTAATCCCACGTCGCCGTGCCGCGCGATAGGAGACATGGGTTCCGGAACGCCGACGGCCCGGCCAATGCTGTAATAAATCAAGCCAGCACTCGTCATCCGGTCTGTCGGATAGAGATTGCGTCCGTCAATAACAATCGGGTGCTTCAAAAGTAACCGAATCCTGTGAAGATCAAGATTCGAGAACTCTTTCCATTCCGTCAGTATCAGCAGAGCGTCACAGTTAGCAGCCGCTTCGTAGGGGTCGTTGGCATACACCACATCCTTGCTCGGCAACACGTCCTTCGCTTTTGGCATCGCCGCCGGATCGTATACCTGAACATGCGCTCCTTCCCTGAGCAAAGCCTGTATTATCGCGATCGCAGGTGATTCCCGGACATCGTCGGTATCTTCTTTGAAAGCGAGCCCTAAGACAGCCAGTCGCTTACCTCGAAGTGTCCACAGTGCGCTCTTAACCTTCTTTAGGAAGCGCTGGCGTTGCTCGGCGTTGATTCGCATAACCTCAGTGAGCAATCCGAAGTCATAGTTGCACTGACTAGCCACTACTTGGAAGGCTTGCACGTCCTTCGGGAAACACGAGCCGCCGTAGCCGATACCAGCGTTTAGGAATTTGGGGCCGATGCGAGAGTCGGATCCGATGCCGGCACAGACCTGCCCAATGTCGGCACCTACGCTCTCCGCAATACTTGCGACTGCATTGATGAACGAAATCTTCATGGCCAGGAATGCATTGGAGGCATGCTTTATGAGTTCCGCGCTCTTGGCATTGGTAACTATCAGCGGCGCTTGTTTGTGTGCATATCCGCTGAATGGAATCACTGTGTCCTGGCGATAATAGCTGCCACTCGTCAAGGGCTGGTAAATAGCCATTAGAACTGCACTACTGAACTCATCATCGACTCCAACTACGATGCGATCCGGATAGAGAAAATCCGTTACCGCGGTACCCTCACGTAAAAACTCCGGATTTGAAGCCACTGAGAATGAACCGGGGTGGGCGTCGCTCAACAATAGCGTTTGGCGCAGGGCGTCGCAGGTACTCACTGGCACTGTGCTTTTCTCAATGACTACCTTTGAACCGTGCGAACTCTGGACCGCAGACGCAATCTCGCGAGCAACTGCGTCCACGAAGGATAGGTCGGCCTCTCCGGTTTTTGATTGGGGTGTTCCTACGGTGATGAAGACAGCTTCGGAGTTAGTGACTGCTTCTTTCACTGATGTGGCGAACCGCAGCCGTCCTCCGCGATGGCGCGAAAGCAATTCCGGAAGAAAGCGCTCGTGAATCGGCATTTCTCCTCGCTCCAATGCTGCAATCTTTGCGCCATCGTTGTCTACGGAAATCACATCGTGTCCAATTTCCGCAAAGCAAGCCGCCGAAACCACACCTACATAGCCTGACCCGATTACCGCTATGCGCATTCTTCGCTCCTTAGCACCGTACTTTGTTCTTCCGTTGCGTTCGAGAACTTGATTTGGTTGTGGAGAAACAAGAATCGCGGGGGAAAAGTCTCTCGTCGGAACGTTAGGCCATATTTCTTGGACTTTTCTACGATTGATCTGCGATCAATGGCAGCGCTTCTCATAAGTGGCCAAAAGACTTTCTGCACCCTTATTTCCCTTTTTCGACGCTGCCAATAAAAGCACCTGAGCTTGCGGGCAGTTCTGCGTTACTACAACTCCGTCCAGATACAGATTTGCAAGGGCGAGTTCGGCCCTCGTACTCTCGTTTCCGACTTCCTTCCACAACTCGACGGGATCGATTTCTGAGTTCATGATGCTATTCTCTCTAGCATGCGATTCCACAGGTCGTGAGGACGGAGTAGCAGCGTTAGGACTGACGGTAACCGTGGAGCGACCGGTCGTGAGAGGTGGGCTTTTCGGAGGGGAAGAATCCTTTGCCGACGTGTACGGCGATTGGGAATCAGGGGCACTCGTGGAATCCGAAAGGATCCGTGACGAAGATCGAGCCGCATTTGTCGCAACTGCTGGTGAAGTCTCTGACGCAAGTACTTTCGTGTCTAGCTGGCCCCCACCTAGAAGCCACATTAGCATCAGAAAAAGCATCGCCCCCGTAGCGCACCTCGACAGCCAAACCCGACCATGAGTTCCCATACCAGCGCTGGCGACAGCCTTTGAAGCCTTGGTGGCTGATTTCCTTGGCTCGCGAATGGTCGTTGCCATTCCATTCTCAGAACCAAGATCCAAATCGTCCAGGACCTCGCGGATTATCTCCTCATCGATCGGCTTCCGCTTTAGAGCGCACCCTAGCGACAGGGCGTTAAAGCAAATATTGTTTATATTGCGTGGAATTCCTTCACTGTGCTCTGCGATCATGGCTCCGGCACGTGGTGTGAAAAAATGTGCGCGGAAGTCGTATCCGGCTACTCGTAATCGGTGGCCCACATATAGATTCGTTTCCTGCGGAGTAAACGGTTCCAGGCGGGCAACCATCGAAATCCGCTGCCGAAGCTGAACTAGATTTGGCGATGCCAGTTTCTCTGCGAACTGAGGTTGTCCCGCCAAAATGATCTGCATTAGTTTTTCGCGGGGTGTTTCGAAATTAGAAAGCATCCGCAGGAGTTCAAGTGTCGGGTCTGGAAGATTTTGGGCCTCATCAATCACAACAACAAGCCGTTTACCTCGGCGGGATTCAGTAAGTAGGCATTCATTCAACTGGGAGTGCATCTCAGGGAGGTCACGACCGTGCGCCTCCGTTCCGAGATCATGTAATAGACTACGAAGTAAGTCCACTGGGCTGCAGAGTGTCTGAAAGAGGAACACTGTCCTAGCAGAATGCCCGAGTTGTTGCAAAAGCTGAAACAGGAGTGTGGTCTTTCCCATTCCAGGCTTGGCTATGATAGACATGAATCCCCGCCCAGATTGGACACCGTAAAGAAGCGATGCCAAGGCCTCTCGATGCGTAGGACTGGGATAGAGGTAGCGCGTATCGGGCGTTATCCCGAAAGGGTGATCAGCTAAATTGTAATAATCTGAAACCATGTTGTCTTAGTGGGGCGAGAGCCTCCCGATGTGTCGGGCTCAGAAACAACAAGCCCGAGTCGGTTGGCTACGGCCGAAGGATGGGCCGTTCAGTTTGTAATATTCAAGAAGCATCACGCTAACTTGCGATTCGTTTCGGCATAGAAGCCCGTATTGGATCTGCTACCCGCGTCACCTTCATCTGCAGTACGCGGCGAAGGATCGAACTGATCAGCGACAGATCCCGCTTCCGTCCTCACACCCAATGTGCACAAGAGCACTACAGCCAGGGCGAGTGCGTTGGTGACAGCGGGAGCAGTGAGGGCCTTGCTATGGCTACATTCACGATGCATTTTGCTGTCTAGCGCCATTTGGTTCGATTGGGAGTTGGCCTTGTTTTGTAAACACCAACACAAATGGGGCTTAGATCGCTTCCACCTGGTACTGGTCAATTCGGACTGCAATCGAACGCTGAATGGGTTCGACGGAAATGACCAGCGTACGGTCTCCGTTGCGTGCGATCAGGAGGCCTTCGATGCCGTCCAGCGCGCCACCACGAACTCGCACGCGTTGACCGACTTGCAGAAAAGGACAGAGTGCGTATGGAACATCAGTAGACAGAAGTGCCTGAAGGTTCTCAATCTGGCTTTCCGGGATAGGAATGCCTTCGCCGCGGACGCCCACGAACCTCAGCACACCATTGGTCTGCATCACCTCGTACCGGAGCTCAGGCAAAAACCGCATGTGTACGAATGCATAGCAGGAGAACAGCGGCAGCTGAACGATCTTCCGACGATCGCTCCAGCGATGGACCTCGCTGATCAACGGGAGAAAAGTCTTGATTCCACGCCGTTCAAGCTGATTAACCACGAGCTTCTCGTGCCTCGAGCGGGTGTGAACGGCGTACCACTGCGGCTCGGCGACTGACGCGGATGACCACTGCGGGTCGAACAACGGTGCGCAAATTGGGTTAAGAACGCTCACACTTCGTCCCCCTGAGTCCCATCGCTCGTGCACCATGTGAAAACAAGTGCGCCACACGAGCCGGCGCACACTCGTAACGGAGTAACTACTGCAGTGTTCCGGGAACCATCACTTCAGGGTGAAATCCCTTGGCTACGTGGAAGGGCAAGTCGACCGAATCTTTTACTACATAAGTGAACTTCGTCTCGCTCGGTCGTCGATTGCTAATGGGACGCATACTAACCTCATTGCTGTGTAATAACCAATCGAAACTTTCTATAGGTAGCATTTTGTTCGACCCGTCCACTTACTACTTACAGCTTCGCCCTCTAAGTCACAAAAGTGACTTCCTTAATTGCGGACACGCTGGACTTACAAACGATTACCTATACTTGCGCTTACGCCCGTGCCGCATCGCTAAGCGAAAACGTCGTTCCCGCAAGCGCAAATCCGCAGCCGTCAAACCCTTCTGGGCCGTCCTCCACTCGCAGCACCCACATGTTTCCCTTAAGGGATGCGCTTGCGATTCCTTGCTGCGCGAGCATAACCTCAACCCGGACCTTGCTTTTCAGCGGCGGACACTTTTCAGAAAGGACATACACACCAACGTCGCTTATGTCTCGCGTTACGCCCTCAGCTTGAAACTTGCCGCCTTCGGCGTTTTCCCAAAAGAACGCCACAGGAACTTGGAGCTCATACCGAACGGCACGTCTTCGTTCAAAGCTGCGTTCCACTGTCCGTTCCACTCGATGAGCTTCGGATTTATAGTTACTCAGATGGGCCATAGGGATTTCGCCCAACTCTTGTCAGGCAGCGTACAAAACGAAGCAGTGCACTACAAGTTGCAGATCATCCTCGTGGCCTGCGTGTTTTTGCTCCCCCTACCTGAAGGTGTGTTCTCTGATGTAGTTCTGCCATGGCATCTGGCTGGAGTAGGCAATTTTCGCTGATGAGAGCAAGGGGGCTTTCGTGGGGAGCGGAGCACTGCGATACTCGGTAGATTGTCGAAGGACTTAATCCCATCGCTCCCGGCCTGACCAAATCATCCGGTCCAACAGAGTTAAAACCCCATAAGTGTGGGGAGGAATCTCACCAGGCAAGGGGTGTGGAAAACTCGCACTCGCAGACAGCCTTGGGGTAACGGTGGGCCTACTTTATAACGTCCAGTGAAACTGTATCTTATTGTTCCCACAAGGAATAAGGGAAGGCATTGCAGCGCGGGGATCTGGAAACGAACAGCGCCGGGCCATCGCTTTCGATATCGGACTGTCGCCAATTTCCTTGCCCCTAGCGGGGTCTCCGATGGTGCCTAGAACCGTCATGCCTGGAGCATCGATTCCGGACACAAATCCTTATCGCAAACAGTGATTGATTTCTGCCAAGAATTAACTGGAATTTAACTGGCTTGCACAGCCCTTAATTTGCTAGGATGCTCCCAATCAAGAGGGGGCCACGCGTGGTTGGTGTGGCTTTGTTCTGTAGAGGTGCAGCCAGCTACCCTTTCCTGGTTCCTTGTCGAACCTTTTTCGCTTCGTCA
>Ga0208686_1000157_pt1 | contig 41253 bp, 51 predicted proteins | sample June2015DPH_6_50_FD_184694 | JGI IMG/M metagenome (GOLD analysis project Ga0208686, IMG submission 184694) | Peatland microbial communities from SPRUCE experiment site at the Marcell Experimental Forest, Minnesota, USA - June2015DPH_6_40... | ecosystem: Environmental > Terrestrial > Soil >... | reverse complement strand
TGCGACGGGTGAGTTACCTGGACGCGGAAACCAACAAGCGTCTGAAGTTTCTAACCAACAACTTTGTCCTTCCGGCACTGACTATCGCCCAAACCTACAAATGCCGGTGGCAAGTAGAACTGTTTTTTCGATGGATCAAGCAGCACTTACGAATCAAGTCCTTTTTCGGCACTAGTCCCAATGCAGTGAAGACTCAGATCTGGATTGCGGTCTCGATTTATTTGCTGGTGGCGATCGTACGCAAGCGTTTGGAACTGCGGGCGAGTCTTTACCAAATTCTACAGATTCTCAGTGTGACCCTTTTCGAGAGAGTGCCCATTTTACAGGCTCTGGAAGCATCTTCTTCCCAGGACAACTTACTCGAAGACCCCAACCAATTGATTCTGTTCAACTTCTAACCGGACACTATTGGGAGCGGATATAAGGTTGTAACCGCTCGCGACGCAGGTGAGGCGTTGGAACGGATGCAGCAAAGCGGGTGTGACCTGGTCCTGGTGAACTATCGAATGCTCAAAATGATTGGATCCGACCCGATACTGCCCATTAAGCGCTTCAGTCCTGGTACTCCTATCGTCCTAATCTCCGGTTATGCTCTTTTGCGGCCGCAGGAATTGAGCCACGTAGACGCTCATGTAGGCAAAGGCGCGACCCTAGACATCTTGCTGGACAAAATACGAGAACTCGTTGTAGCACATGAGTCAAGCCCCGCTGCTGCAAGCGGCTCACTCGAAAAGCGAAATGAGACCAAACTTTCAGCGTAGCGATTAGGTCCGACGCTCTGTTGTCCTCCCCGACCGCATGTTGCTGCATGTTTTTATAAAACAGAAACCTGGAGTTAGGAATGAGGGGAAGTATAGGTTCGTCTTCGATGTTAATGATCAACGCGCTTTCGAAAGTTGCGCTTCTGACGTACGTGCTCGCATTTTCTAGAGGTACCGGAAGCAAACCCACAACGATCATGGCCCCTGGTGGTCGCATCGATGTGTTTGTCTCCGGCGAGGGAGGCGCTGTTCCCCAAGAAGACTTGATTGGCTGGGTCAGCGCTGCTTCCAAGTCTGTCTCCACCTATTTTGGTCGCTACCCTGTACCTCACGTGGAGGTACGAATCACTACAGCCGAGGGCAGAGGCGTTCGCCATGGTAGAACCTTTGGTTCGCCAACTCGAATCACCATTTCAGTCGGCCGCGACACGACCGTGGCTGATCTCAAGCGGGATTGGATTATGACACACGAAATGGTCCATTTGGCGTTCCCATCGGTGCCCGAAAGACATCACTGGATTGAGGAAGGAACTGCCACATACGTGGAACCAATAGCTCGGGTACAGGCGGGGATTCTCTCACCTTCGCAGATGTGGAGCGACCTGATCCGCGATCTCCCTCAAGGACTGCCTGGCCCAGGAGATCAAGGGCTCGATCGCACTCACACATGGGGACGCACCTACTGGGGAGGAGCCCTATTTTGCTTTCTTGCAGACGTGCAGATCCACCAGAAAACTCAGAATCGAAAAGGTTTCGAGAGTGCTTTGCGAGGAATTCTCGCTGCCGGCGGCAACATTTCCGAGGACTGGCCACTGGAGCGTGCGCTCAGAGTCGGAGACGAAGCTAGTGGAACGGATGTACTGGAGGACCTCTACAAGGGGATGGCAGACAAACCTGTAACAGTTGATCTGCCAAATCTGTGGCGAGAGTTGGGAATTCAACGATCTCAGGACGGCGACGTTTCTTTCGTCGATGATGCCCCACTGGCTTCGGTGCGCAAGTCTATTACGGCCGGTCCAGATTCACGGTGAGCGTCCGGTTAGGTGGGTGGTTAGTAGGAGTGTGTTGCGTAGGCTCGTGTCTCGCCAAGTGGAATCCGTTGTCCCGACTTCTCAATTGTCGGCGCGACACCTATTTTATTCGCGGTTCACCGCGGCAAACGCCTTCTGATCCACGGACAGGCTATTGTAGCGAAGGGCGGCGATTAGCGCTGCATAGACAGCCGAGTAGAGGAGTTGAACCCCGGCAACATCCCAGTCCTGACGAAGCGCTGTCCCGAAGGTCAATGGCAACATTAGAAGGGCACCGGCGACCAGAGCCTCTCGAGTACGAAAACCAATAATAATGAGAAGGCCGAGCCCCGCTTCCAGCCAAGGCAAAGCATATCCGAATGGCGCAACAACGGCCGTCGGAAGGACAGTGTTTTGAAACATTTTGATCATCCCGTTGACGAAATTGCCAATACCAGCCAGCAGACGGGTTGTGCCGTGCATGAAAATGTTGAGTCCCAAGGTAACACGCAGCAATGCGTAGGCAAGCGATGAATCGTCGGGGCGCCGCGGTGTCACAACCATAAGGTTTCAATCTCCAAAGAACAGCCTGTTTGTAGAGTGCAAGGTCTAAGCAATTGCTCCTTTTACGTCCGAATACTCGTTAGATTCGCGGGATTAAAATGAGTTTCGCGCTATTCCATCCGGAGCACTGTAACTTCTGCACCCATGTACCACTCTAAAGGCCTGAGCATGGGTGCATGACTAAAGAAGAGATCAGACTGGTTGAGTGCCAGCGGCGCGAGAAGCACTGGAAACGCTGGGGTCCCTACTTAAGCGAGCGTGCCTGGGGCACCGTTCGTGAAGACTACAGTCCGTACGGCAATGCCTGGGAGTACCTGCCGCACGATCATGCTCGCTCGCGTGCTTACCGCTGGAACGAGGATGGCTTGGCGGGCATCTGCGACCGTCACCAGTTAATCTGCTTTGCATTATCTTTCTGGAACGAACGTGATTCCATCCTGAAGGAGCGTCTGTTCGGGCTGACCGGCAATGAGGGGAATCACGGCGAGGACGTCAAGGAATACTACTTCTATCTCGATAGCACACCTACGCACTCCTTCATGAAGTATTTGTACAAGTATCCGCATGCCCCGTTTCCGTATTCGCAACTATTGGAAGAGAATCGCCACCGCGGTAAGGACGAGCCAGAATTCGAACTGCTCGATACAGGCGTGTTCGACGAAGATCGCTATTTCGACATATTCATCGAATACGCGAAAGGCGATGTAGAAGACATCTTCATAAAGATCAGTGTTTCTAATCGTGGGCCTGAAACCGCGCGTTTGCGAGTGTTGCCAACCATCTGGTTTCGCAACACCTGGGGTGGAGACTCGACTCGACCCGTGATGCGCCAGGTTGCCGGGGCAATTGAACTGAACCATCCGAGTTCGGGCAAACGCTGGCTCTATTGCGAGGGCTCTCCCGAACCGCTGTTTACGGAAAACGAAACCAATTTCAAGCGGTTATTCGGAGTGGGAAACCGCTCCAAATGTGTGAAGGACGGCATCAACGACTACATCGTCCACGGCGTCAAAGAAGCCGTCGCTGCCGAATCGAGCGGCACCAAGGCCGCCGCGCATTATCAGCTCGAAATCGGCGCTGGTGAAACCGCGATTGTGCGACTTCGCTTCAGCGACATCGACTTCTCCGGTGTGGCTGAAGCTGCGTTCGAGGGCTTTGACGATCTCTTATCGACCCGAAAGGCTGAAGCCGATGCGTTCTACGCTACGGTGATACCTCAAGATCTCTCCTCCGACGCGCAAAATGTCATGCGCCAGGGATTTGCCGGCATGCTGTGGTCCAAACAGTTCTATCACTACGTGATTAAGGAGTGGCTCGAAGGCGATCCGGGCAATCCTCCCCCTCCCGCCGAGCGCCTGGGCGGCCGCAACAAAGAATGGCCGCACTTGTACAACGCCGATGTAATTTCGATGCCCGACAAATGGGAGTATCCCTGGTACGCGGCGTGGGACTTGGCGTTCCACTGCGTAGCGCTGGCCCTGGTTGACTCTGATTTCGCGAAGGAACAACTCGTTCTCTTATTGCGCGAATGGTACATGCACCCGAGCGGACAACTGCCTGCGTATGAGTGGGGCTTAGGGGACGTGAATCCTCCGGTTCATGCCTGGGCCGCTTGGCGTGTTTACAAGATCGACAAGAAGCGAACAGGGAAAGGCGATCGCGCGTTCCTGGAGCGCATTTTCCACAAACTGCTCCTGAATTTCACCTGGTGGGTAAATCGCAGAGATGCGGACGGCATGAATATCTTTCAGGGCGGATTCCTCGGACTTGACAACATCGGCATATTTGACCGCGGCGCGCCTCTGCCAACCGGGGGTTCTCTCGAACAGTCCGATGGTACGAGCTGGATGGCGATGTACACCCTAAACCTGCTCGCCATCGCGCTGGAACTGGCTAGCGAAGATCCGGCCTACGAGGATGTTGCAAGTAAGTTCTGGGAGCACTTCATCTACATCGCCAATGCGATGAATCACCGTGGCGATGACGGTGTAGGGCTGTGGGATGAGACGGATGGTTTCTTCTATGACGTGCTGAAGTTCCCGGACGGCAGTAAGTACCCGATGCGAGTTCGCTCCATGGTGGGCCTGATCCCCCTGTTCGCCGTTGAGACGCTGGAACCGGAAATGCTGGACCGGTTGCCCGATTTCAAGCGACGGCTCGAGTGGTTCATTGACAACAGGCCTGACTTGGTGAAAAACGTGGCCTGCATGCGTACTCGCGGAATGAGGGAAAGGCGGTTGCTCTCTACAGTCTCTCCTGAACAGTTGAGGCGGGTGTTGCAAACCATGCTGAACGATCGGGAATTCTTGTCTCCGTACGGGATCCGCGCGATGTCGCAATATCACCGCGATCATCCCTACGCGCTGTCCGTGAATGGGATGGAATACCGCGTTGACTATCAACCGGCGGAGTCGACAACCGGCCTATTCGGGGGGAACTCGAACTGGCGCGGACCGATCTGGTTCCCGGTGAACTACCTGCTGATCGAATCGCTGCAAAAGCTCCATCACTACTTCGGCGATGACTTCAAGGTCGAGTTACCGTCGGGTTCGGGCAACATGCTCACCCTCTGGGAAGTGGCTGCGGAATTGTCCCGGCGGCTGACGAAACTTTTCTTACGCGACGAACAGGGCCGACGGCCATTGTATGGTGACCTGGAGAGCTTTCAACATGACCCCAACTGGCGCGACCTGTTGCTTTTCTACGAATACTTCAATGGGGACACTGGCGCGGGACTTGGAGCCAGTCATCAAACAGGTTGGACCGGTCTCGTCACCAAACTGCTGCAGCAGAGCGGCGAGTCTCCCAAACACACAAGGCGTTCAAAGGTGGCGCCCGTTGCGTTCACAAAATAAAGATCGAAAATGCGCGCACCGAAAGTATAGAGAGAAAGTATGATCCGTTTTAGGCGAGACGTTTGCGACAATTTAAATGAGGCCTCGCGTCGCGAATGGCTGGAGACGAATGGCTTAGGCGGATTCGCTTCCTCTACCATTATTGGCTTGAATACGCGACGGTACCACGGCTTGCTTGTGGCAGCCACCAAACCGCCGGTCGGCCGCTACCTACTTCTGTCCAAGCTCGAAGAGACTCTTCTGTTCGACGGACGTGCATTCGATCTCTCCACGAATCGCTACCCATCGGTCGTGCATCCCCAGGGGTTTCGCTATCTCAAGGAATTTCGCCTTGATCCCTTCCCTGTATTTACCTACGAGATCGAAGGCATCGAGTTCGAGAAGACGGTCTTCATGGTGCACGGCGAGAACTCGACGATAATTCAATATCGACTCGGGAATGTGGGCGGCTCCAAATCCCTTCCGGAGAAGATCGCGCTCGAACTTAGGCCCCTCATCGCCTTTCGCGATTACCACAGCACAACTCACGAGAACGCTGCTCTGAATGCTGCCGTTGCGTCTTTGCCTGGACTGGCGAGTATCACTCCCTATACCGGCCTGCCATCTCTGCACCTGGCACACAATGCCGGGCAACTTGAAAGCAGCAATGCAAGTTGGTACCGCAACTTCGAGTATGAGGTTGAGCGTGCACGAGGACTCGATTTCACAGAGGACCTTTTCAACCCTTGCCTCCTGCGCTTTGATCTGCGTCACGGAGCAGGTGCGATGATCATCGCATCGACGCAGCCGCGCGATGCCGCAAGTGTGGACGAGTATCGCCAAGCAGAAATCTCTCGTCGAGGTTCGACCGTTAGACACGCTCCGATAAAGGACGCTTTCGTCGAGGCTCTCACGACCGCCGCCGACCAGTTCATCGTCGCGCGAGGCAAGCAGAAGACGGTCATCGCGGGTTATCACTGGTTTAGCGATTGGGGCCGAGACACCATGATTGCCCTACCAGGCCTCGCCCTAACGACAGGCCGTTACGACTGCGCGCGCAGCATTCTGCGCACCTTTGCCCGCCATGTGGATCGAGGCATGCTGCCAAACCGTTTCCCTGATGCCGACGAAACACCCGAGTACAACACAGTCGATGCGACGCTGTGGTTCATTGAGGCCGTTCGCTCCTATCTGGCCTACACCGATGACCTGGACTTCGTGGACAACGAGCTTTATGGCGTTTTGACCGAGATCATTTCGTGGCATGTAGGAGGCACGCGTTTCGGAATCAAGGTTGATGCAAACGGACTGCTCAGCTCAGGCGAGCTTGGCGTTCAACTGACGTGGATGGATGCGAAGGTAGGTGATTGGGTCGTTACGCCGCGCCGCGGGAAGCCTGTCGAAATTCAGGCCCTTTGGTACAACGCGCTGTGCGTCATGGAGGATATAGCGCAGCGGCTTGGAGACGAAGTCAGCAATCACCGTTATAGGGCCATGGCGGCGCTAACCAGCGGGAGCTTCAATCGACTTTTCTGGAACGAAAAGAGTGGGTGTCTCTTCGATGTTGTGAATGGCGGCCCGCCAGACGCCAGCATCCGGCCGAACCAGATCTTTGCCGTGAGTCTTCCTTACACCATGCTCAATCCGGCGCGGGCGAATCGCGTGTTAGACGTCCTCCAAGAGCATCTGCTCACACCCTTCGGCCTGCGAACCCTCGCCCCAAGCGATCCTCAATATCGCGGCCGCTACACAGGGGACCAGGCCAGCCGGGATGGTGCCTATCATCAAGGCACGGTTTGGCCGTGGTTGATGGGTCCATTCCTCACTGCATACATAAAGGTGCATGGTAGAAGTGAGCCAGCGCGGCGACAGGCAGAATCTTGGCTCTCCGCCTTCAAAGATCGGCTGTCAGACTCTGGACTTGGCCAGGTCTCTGAAATCTTCGAAGGCGATGAGCCCCATCGTCCGGTCGGCTGCATTGCGCAAGCATGGAGCGTGGCAGAGCTACTGCGTGCCACGGTGGAAGATGTTCATGGCGTCCGCCCAGAAGCGCGAACCTCGTCCGTTCTGGAGGCTTTGCGAGTCTGATGGCGTGAAATCCCGGGATGAAGCGGAGACAAATTCGACAAAGGAACGTGCCCTAGGCGATGTGAAATGCATCTGTTGATCCGGTGGCTTCGTGAAGGAATGAAAGGACCAAAATGTCTAATCCCGTGTATGTGTCCAAGGTTCAGATTGAAAGGCGCTCAGGGCCTCTCCGAATAGCGCACTTGCCAGGCGAGTCGCAGCCAGTCTTCTTCAGCGTTCACGGAGCCATTGCTGAGCATTACGGTCTGGATCCGGCAAAATTGCCCGAATCCCATGCGGCAACGCTGGATTACGTTGTGGCTGCCCTGGGTGGTTGAATGATCGGAACCTTCGGGGGCGCGCTGGAAGCGCGCAAAATAGATGCGAGCAATGGCCGGTTGCGGGCCGAAGTAAGAGGGGAAATCGAATCCGATCAGGGGGTCCTGGTAATTCGCAGAGTTCACGTTCACTACTTTCTTGATGCAGCCGAGCAGGTGAGGGAAACCGTGGAACGCGTCCACCGCGTATACGCAGACAAGTGTCCCGTTTACAAGACACTGCGGCCGGCTTTCGAAATTACGTCAGATTTTGAACTTACAGGAGCGACCGCGACGGAAGGTACTCAATGACTCTTCAGAAAAAGCAGGATGACTTTAAAGCACAGTTCGAATCCGGTGGCCCACCTTACAACGCCCCCAAGGCGGTGATCGAAATCTTTCATCGGGCTACGGAGGAACTGCGCCAGTCCGGGTTGGCCGAGCGTGCTCTGAAGACTGGCGATCGGGTACCGGCATTCACCCTCAACAATCAGGACGGAAACTCGGTCTCTTCTGCTGAACTCCTTGCAAAAGGCCCGCTGGTAATCACTTTCTTCCGTGGTCACTGGTGACCCTACTGCAACATGGAGCTGGAGGCTCTACAAACAGCTTTGCCCGATATACAGCAGCTAGGAGCTAATCTGGTTGCGATCTCGCCGCAATTGGAGAGGTACGGACGCTCGATCCACCGTCGTCTCAATCTGGGCTTCGATGTACTGACGGACCGTGGGCTGCAAGTAGCGAGTCAATTTGGCCTCGTCTTCGTGCTCCCCGATTACCTCAAGACGGTTTATCTGCAGTTCGGAAACAAGCTGGATGAGTTCCACGGCGAAAACGCCTTCCGCTTGCCCATGCCCGCACGATACGTCGTTGACCAACAGAGCGTGATTCGTAGCGCCAATGTGAGCCCGGATTACACCAGACGTCCCGAACCCGGTGAAACCATCAGCGCGCTGGAGGAACTCACGAAGGCCGGAGGCTGATGTGAGACGGCGAGGCCCGGACTTCGGCTTCGAAAGGTAGGTTGTCCCGTAAGCTACGGGACAAGCGGCTTCGCGGTCCTAATTATGCTCCACAGATGAAGCGAACGGCGCGTGTAACTTTGCTCGCCGAAACACATCTCACATCATAGTTGTTAATACCTCGACACAATCTACGGAGAAGAATCATGGCACGCATCGCAACAATCGATCCTCAAAGCTCCACGGGTAAAGCGAAGACTTTGCTTGATGCAGTTCAGTCCAAGATGAAAATGGTTCCGAATCTCATGCGCGTACTCGCCAGTTCCCCCGCCGCATTAGAGGGATACCTCAACTTCAACGAGGCGCTGAGCCACGGCTTGCTTAGCGGCAAACTGCGCGAACTTATTTCTGTCGTAGTGGCTGAGGCAAATGGCTGTGAATATTGCCTCTCCGCCCACACGGCAATTGGGAAAATGGTGGGATGGAAGGAAGAAGACATTCTGGCCAGCCGGAAGTTCAATTCTGGCGATGCGAAGATCGATGCAGCTCTGCTCTTTTCCCGTAACCTCGTGTTGCGCCGCGGGCAGGTTGACCAGGCCGACATCGAAGCACTGCGAACGGCTGGCTACAGCGACGGCGAAATCGCAGAGATCCTCACGAATGTCGGGCTCAACACGTTCACAAACTATTTTAATAATGCCGTTCAAACCGAAATCGACTTCCCAAAGATTGATTTGAAGAAGGCCGCCTAGCGTATAGATCGATCAAAGGATCCCGGAAGGCCGAAGAGCTTCGCTTTGCAAACATCGGCCGAATGAAAAAGCTGAGTGCCTGGAGAGAACATGGATAAGTTGGCCATTCTTGTACAACTAGAAGCAAAGCCCGGCAAGGAGCATGAAGTTGAACAGTTCCTAAAGTCGGCACTACCATTGGTTCAAGCTGAAACCGGAACCACAACCTGGTACGCGCTGAAGATGGGTCCATCGAAGTTCGGTATCTTCGACACGTTCGCCGATGAAAAGGGACGCAATGCACACCTCGGCGGCGAAGTCGCGAAAGCCCTCTTTGCAAAGGCCGAGGACCTGTTCGCAAAACCGCCCGCGATCGACCAGCCGGAAATACTAGCTGTAAAAGCACCGCGAGCCTAGGGGAAGTGATATGAGCTCACGTCTGGATGTGAGCCCATGTTTATTGAGTGCGAACTCTTCGAACCGTTCCTGGCGTGACTCGCGTGAGGAAATCGCGCTGTCGTGGCTGCTCATTTTGCCGTTTTTTCCTTCTGCTTCCATTTAGCACGCTCGCGCGAACCGGGGCTGAACGAGCCTCTCGCTTTGAGTGGGACATGTAACTTCCTTTGCACGGCTGAATCTGATCGGCATGGGCAAGAATATGTTTCTGCTAACGCTGGTCTTGGCAGGCATAGTGGCTGCCGGTCAAGCGCAGGGAAACTCCAATCACCTGAGCGGGCAGACTTCACTGTACCTGAAGCTGGCAGTTTCCCAACCCGTGGACTGGTATCCCTGGGGTGCCGGCGCTTTTCAACGGGCAAAACAGCTCAACCGCCCGATTCTATTGGACGTAGGGGCCGTTTGGTGTCCGTGGTGCACCCTCATGGATCGCGAGACGTACACCAACGCCTCCACCGCCGATTACATCAATCAGCATTTCGTCGCGGTAAAGGTTGACTTCGATTCTGCTCCGGAACTGGTGGCGCAATTACAACGCGCACAGGCTGTACTAAACCTTCCTGCAGGGTTGCCTCTCACCTCTTTCATCACTCCAGACGGAAAGCTGTACTTTGGCGGGGGATACCTGCCGTCCGAGCGCAAGGGTGACAAACCAGCATTCAGAGAAGCAGCGGAAGAAGCTCTGACGCGCTATGCCGATCAAGGCAAAATGGAAAAAGAATCATTTCAATTGGAGATTCCGAAGTGACCATAAAAAAGATTGCCCTCTTCCTCGGTTTGTTTCTGCTGGCGGTGCCTACTGCGTTCTCCATCGACAACTTGAAACTCAATGAGCACCTCGATTACGGAAGTGACAGCCTCGACGGTCCACTTATTACTGGATCGGACGCTCAATCTGGATTTATTCCAGGCAAACCCAACTATGTGATCATGTACGGCGAAGGATGCTTTAACTCAAAGAGGCAGGCACGCCGGACGGTTGAACTGTACAACAAGTACCGCTCCCGGGTGCACTTTGTTGTCATCGATCTTGACGTTCAACGCTCGCCTGAGCAGCAACAATTGGTCAAGCTGTACTACAAGGGCTACATCCCTCATGTGCTCGTTTTGAATGGACGTGGCGAACCCGTCTACAACCAATCTGGCGAGGTAGATTCGCGAGTGATTGAATACCTCTTCAACAGGACTGGCAGCCAGTGAGACGCGAGACTTCCATACATTCGAGTGAGGGGAGACTGCTCCGGAAAGTGCGACCGGAATTTGCCGGCAAACCCGGTGCGATTGTCGGCGGATCGGAAAAGCCGCAGGAAGACTTCTGCTTGAAAAGCCGGGCAGGTACGTGCGCGCGACTTATTCTGATTTCGTTTCGAACGTGAACACATCGGGTCGCGAGTAATGCCCGGAAGCATCGAAGGTCATGAACTCCTGGTCAATTTCGTTCAGGTTGAGATCGGCAACGATTAGCTCTTCGCGATCAAATACTGGTTCGACAACATAGTGAGTGTCCGGCCCGATTATCGCGCTGCCTCCACGCTCCAGCCAATCTCCGGTTTGCCTCTGTATCTCGCCGTCATTCTTCAACTCCGTCGGGAGATCCCGAGCGTGCATCATCAAGCCAACAGCCAAAACGAAGCAACGCCCTTCAAAGGCATAGTGCCGGCTGCACAATTGATGAAGGTCGTGCGCGGTGGGCCACACTGCGACGTGGATATGTTCGCCGGAATTGTGCATGGCCATTCGGGCGAGCGGCATCCAGTGCTCCCAGCAGATCAATCCTCCGATGCGGCCGCTTTTCGTCTTCACCGCGCTCAGTCCACGGCCGTCGCCATTACCCCATACCAGGCGTTCCGTATAGGTGGGCACCAGCTTGCGATGATGATTCGCCAACTTTGCCTCGGATGTGATCGTCAGCAGACTGTTGTAGAGTGTTCCATTTCCCGGACCCGCTTCAATCCGCTCGTTTATTCCCATCACAACATCAATTTTCAGGTCACCGGCTACTTCACACAAAGCTGCGATTTCGGGCCCGGGAACAGTTACGCTGTTCTGCCTTAAGCGCGCGAACACCTGCTTGGTGGCCGGATGCTCCCACAACGCAATGTTGGGACATACATCGAGCCACGCGGGATAGCCTGGCAGCCATGTCTCTCCGAATGCTACTAGTTCGGCCCCTCGCTTCTTCGCATCTTGAATGATTTGAATCGCCCGGACCACGCTGGCGGCTTTGTCCAGATAAACCGGAGCGAACTGCGCAATTGCAACCCTGAAATCTTGTGTCTCGATCGGGTCGGTCTGACTTCCGTTCTTGGCTTTGAGCTTGCGGGGTTTTGTCATCTTTCGATTCTCCGGGACACTGGAGCGCAGCAGCCTTACCTACTCACGTTTTGTCCCTTAAGACACCACTTCCAAAACTTCAGCCAACGGCTTCTTTGTAATTCGAGGCACCGTGGCATCGGCGGACGGGTACCCGGCAGGAATCAATAGGTACGGCTTCTCATTCTTGGGCCGGTTCAGAATCTTGCCCAGAAATCCCATGGGGCTGGGCGTGTGAGTTAACGTGGCCAGACCCGCCATGTGTAAAGCAGTAAGCAATAGACCCGCCGCAATTCCTACCGACTCCATCACGTAATAATGCTTAGTCTTGATCTCGTGCCCCTCTGCACCTCGAGTCAAACCATAATCGAGCCGAAAAATGACAATCAGGTACGGTGCGATCTCGAGAAACGGCTTGTGCCAGTCTGTGCCTAGTGGCTGCAGTGCCTCAAGCCACTCGCGAGGAGCGCGCCGCTGATAAAACTCTTTTTCTTCGGCCTCTGCCGCTTCCCGGATCTGGCGCTTCACCTCTGGATTTGAGACTACAACAAATCGCCAAGGCTGCTGATTGGCGCCGGAGGGTGCGGTAGCCGCCGCCTTAATCGCCGTCTCAATTAACTCGAACGGCACGGGCTCTGGGGAGAACGACCGTACGGTGCGCCTGGTGCTCATGACTTGGAAGAACCCAGAGGCCTGCCGCAATTGTTCCTCTGCAGCAAGTCGCGCAAATCGTAAAGGGTCCATTTGGGGAGCGTGATTCCTCTCTTTTTGTGTTCTCATCACCATGAATACTCTTCACCCATTGTGACGCGTTGCTCGGAATGAAAGAACGGGCGCGTTACCACATGAATCGCCGAAAGAGCCAACTGGAACTTGACCTGATCGGCGCATCGCAAACATCCAGGAAAAGTCGCTCCGCGTAAGGCCAGGACGTAATGGGCTTCACTTTGCTGCCCTGAATGGACAACCTTGTAAACGCCTGAAAACGTCACGCTCTCCCCTGCTTGAAGTACATCTGCCATCCGCCACTCCGTCCCGTCTGTCAAAGTGCGGGCACCAGATCAGATTCCCCGCCGGCGTCATAATTGCATTCGGCGCGCCACCGGTGGTTCTTACTTATGCTGAATCGGTTCCGGAGAACGCTCTCGATCGAGCGGTACTATTCGCACATCCCAAGAGAGTTCAGATTTCTGGGGTAAATAGCATTTCACGCTGTCGCAGGCCTGATAGAAGAATATACCCTTCAAAGTGACTGTCTTTGGCTGTGTGATAGAACCGATAAACGCACGGTCGGCCGAAACCACCACGTCCTGTTGAACGCGAAATTTGCCTTCATATACCGGCACCGACTCATTGATTACCGGAAGAAACAGCACTCTTGGATCGGGGTAGCGGAGCGGCAGCAACTTGAAATCTGGCGAGGCCTCCATTGTTAGTTGGATCGGCTTGTAGCCATGAACTCCAGGAGCGTAAACGTGGGTTCCTGGAGGGAGGGAGATTTCGGCCGCTACTGTGAAACGGCTGCCGGGACCTACGATCTCGTCGGATTGCAAGAGCGCGAGTTTGATATTAGGTGCCGGCACTTCACGACCGTTGCCTTCTACCAGGTCAGGAAACAATTTGAGGAGCAGGCTGGTTCCGGTTTCGCGGTCGGTGTACGCCGCCTCGAAGAACTTCTCCTTGATAATCCCATTTGGCGTTACGTAAAAGTATCCCGGGTACGCCATATTTTTGGTAAATCCGGGCGCGTTTGCGTTCAATACCCCATAACGCCGAATGATCTCGGACTTCGGATCTGCGATTAACGAATACCCAATGCTGTGCCGTTGAGTAAAATCTTCCAAGATCGCCTCCGAGTCGTAGCTGAGTGCCGCCAGCCCGAGGCCCTGCCGCTGGAACTTTTCTCGTGCATTCTGCAACTGGACCAGTTGCTGCTTGCAGAAGGGTCACCAATCAGCCGAACGAAAGAATACCAGCACCAGACCGTTGCGCCCCATTAGAGACGAAATGGTTTGCTCTTTGCCAAACTGATCTCGCGCCTGAAATGTCGGAGCGGACTTGCCCACCGCAACGCCCGGCATTTCCTGAGCAGTAGCACTGAATCCGATTCCAAGAGAGATGACACCTACCAGGAGTAATCGCATAGTCCCCAAGACTGTCTCGATTCCGTTCCCTCGCTAGAGAAGAACTGCAATCCATGCGGCGCATTTAAATCTGGTAGATGCAAAGCGCCATCAAAAGTTACGAGTCAATCTTCTGATCGGTGCAGCCTGACACTGAGACGCCCATGATTTTATCGGACCACGCGCCAAAGGCCAGCAGACTCATCGTTCAGAATTGCAGACGTCCGAAGTGTTCATCTATCACGAGTTGTAATGTTGTAAAGAATTACTCCAGCCGTTGAACAATCGGACAATTGATGGAGAATTCAGACGTTGCGAATGGAGGTCCGACCGGAAAGCCTGTCAGCAGGCCATCGAGCATTAACGTAAGAACGGTGCAGTTGTCCGCGAAAACTGCTTGCGATTGCTTATCGCTCCCGAGATTGATGTGGTTTCTACCCAAGTAGGACAGGCAAGAGTACTCCCAGGACCAGAGCGAAAAACCACAACGGCGGCGCCGGCGTTCCTACCTGACGGATCCGGCGCAGTTCGCGGGCCGCAAATTTCGGATCGAGGGCAAGCCAGCGGGTGTATCGGCGCTCCAGCAAAAGAAAGGTCAAGGCAGTCACACCCCCATAAAGTAGGTGGCCCACGAGGGACGGCAAAAGCGCCGAAGCTGCATTGGTACTCCAGTCGCAGACACCGGTAAGCATAAGAGGCAAAAAGGTCATGGGTCCGAGATACCACCAGATCAGACCAAACAGCCAGCCCCACCCCAAGCCCAGACCGAGACTTGAAGCCTCATTTCGAAAGAGCAGCCCATAACTCATGCCGATCAAGGCGCTGATGAACAGATGGACCAACAGACCCCCAAAAAGGGAAAAGCCGCTGCCCAGTCCTGCAATTTTCGGAAGGATTCCAGTAGCAAGCATCACCGGACTTGAGATCAAACCGCCCACGAGGCCAGCTAGAGTTCCCCAGACGACCGAATGCAGGATATGAATGCCGGGTCCTTCGGCTTCCCGATTGAGCGGATCGCTCTGAATGAACAGCCGAACCCACACGCGGTCCAAGGTGGCATAGACGACGCCCAGGATCAACCCATAGAGGATATGCCCAACAAGCGAACCGAAGAGTTCACTGCCGTGTTCCGCCGACCAATCGAGCGGTACTCTGGCGGCGATGGGTAGAAGAGTCAGCGGCCCGAGAAACCAACAGAAGATCCCGTAGCCGAGCCCCCAGCCCATCGAAGAGCCGTACCCGCGGATGTCACGCTGGAAGAGCATCCCGAAGGTGGCGCCGATGAATAGCGCGACGACGAACTGCAGGGTTATATTTGCGGTACGGGAGTGAAGTTCGCCGACCCCAGCAAGCAGGGGGAAGAAATCGCCCTCGGACATCCAGCGACCGAAAATCAAGCCCCCAAAGGTGCCCGCAAGCCCACCGGCAACGATGGCGCGACCCATACGGAACGGTGGCTGCCCCGCCCTTGAGCGAAGTCCGCCCCGAATGCCCAGGCCAACGCCCACGGGCATCCCCAGGCAGAGCAAATAGGCTACAAGCTCCGGAAACTGCGCTCGGGCATCGCTCAACATACCCATGGAACGCTCGTTTCCCTTCAGCATCGGCAAAATCCCGGCAGGGACCAGCATCCACAAAATCAGTGCGGAGGCCACACCCCAAATCAATCCAGCACCGGCGCTGGTTGCGCGCTTGGCGAAGAACAGGCCAAAAGCAAGCCCAAAAAGACTGCCAAGCAACACGCCATGCGTAATCGGGATGGTCAGGATTGCGCTCCGCAGAGCTCCGCCCGCCGCACCCACTCCCAGTCCTATCAGAATCTCAATCCAAACCTGACCGACAACCCCGCTTGGGACTTCCGCTCGAATCGAAGACTCTAAGGTTGCCATGATTAAGATCTCCTACCGGAGGACGTCTATCGCAGATCAATGGTCTGGACAATATCTCGGGGAAAGAAAAGCTCCGCGGTCCAATCCATCAGCACGCGAATTTTTCGCTCGATACCCGGAAGTTTCGATAGGTAGATGCCGCGCCACATAAGCCAGGCGAGCAAGCCTGAAAAACGTAGGGATTTGGTCCGGACAAAAGGTATGGTCAACTCGGCACAAGCCGTCTGGTGGCCGACAACGCACAGCGCTCCCAGAGAATTGAAGTGGAAAGTTCGGGGTTGGCGCCCTTCCAATTGGGCGTGGATATTCTTAGCCAACACTTCCGCCTGGCGAATTGCAAATTGGGCCGTGGGTGGGCACATTTTACCGGTCTTCCCATTGCTCGCCGATGCACAGTCGCCGAGCGCCCAGAGACCTTTGTGATTCTTCACGGCAAGGGTGCCATCCACGATAACGGCGCCGCGCTTGTTTCTGTCCACGGGTAATGACTTCAGCAACGGATTCGGCGTCGTGCCGGCGGTCCATACGAGAGTCATTGCGCGAATCTCGCTGTCGCTAAGAATAACCACGCCACGTTGCGCATCTGTAAGACGAGTATCCAGGCGAAAGCGGACGCCACGGACTTCCATTTTTTGCTGAGCATACCGGGCTAGGGATTCGCTCAACTCAGGCAGGATACGGTCGCCCGCATGAACCAGCACAATGCTCAACTCCTCGGAATGCAGGTTCGGATAATCGGCAAGAATGCCGTGGGCGAAGTCATTGAGAGCCCCTGCGAGTTCTACGCCGGCGAAACCTCCTCCCGCGATTACAAACGTGAGAAGCTCCTGGCGATGTGAGGGATCCGACTCGCAGTCGGCCAGTTCGAACATCTCAATTACATGGTTGCGAATACGGATGGCGTCAAGCAACGTTTTGAAGCCGAAGGCGAACCTCTGAACGTCCGCCATTCCAAAGTAATTTGAAACCGAGCCGAGTGCCAGGACCAGATGGTCGAACTGGATTTCCCGTGGCGGATCTGTGCCATGATCAGCGCGCAGAATCACCCGGCGCTGCTCGAGGTCAATCGCCCCGGCGGATCCGCGAATGAATTCCGTCCTATGTAGGCTGCTACGCAATGGTGCGCTTATATGGCTGGGTTCGAGGCTGCTCCCCGCCACTTCAGCGAGCATAGGAGTAAAAAGAAGAGCGTTTGTGTCGCTCACCAGGGTGATGAAGACCGAGCGGTCCGCACGGAGTCGTTCTTCCAAACACTCCGCCGTTCGCATGCCGCCGAATCCTCCGCCCAGGATCACGATCCGTTTTGTTATAGGCGGCACTTGCAATCGGGATTCTGGCTCCGGGCCGAGCACATGCTCTGCGATATCACTGAAGCCTTGGGTGATGAGGCCGAGCGAGGCACTGTACAGCACCCAGCCAACCAGAGCTGGAAAATGTGCTCGCATTTGTTCTGCGTTCCATTGCGGCATTTGCCCGGAAACCAACGGAAACGCGATCACGCTGATCAGACCCCACAGCGGAACGCCCAGTGCACCTGCGGCCATTAGGTTGTCCACATAGGCGCCGCGGGTGGGACGCGAAATGGCGGCATAGACTGCACCCACGGCGATGCCCAAGATGACGCTCCACTGAGGATGGCCGAGGGTGGCCACCAGTGGCACACTAGCCACTGCTCCAGCCAGCATTCCCAGAAAGCTTCGCCGGATGAGCTGGTTCATTCGTCTTTCGTCACAAAGTGCTGGCTGGGATCGACGATAGGACGGCGGCCACGATTCACGGCAGAAGCGCAGCATGGATCGACCTGGGCGAAACTCACGATCGCGTTAGTCAACATGATTCAAAGATTCTCCACCTGAGTTCAGTGCCACAGTCAAACGAGGCTTGAAACTTGAGAGCAACGAGACGTGCATGTGATAGCTTCCTGGGAGAAAAAGTTACAGCGCATGTGGCTGGTTTCTGACCGCTTATCGATGTGTTACTGTCCAATAGGTCATTGGATAAGGATGTCTGCGTCAGGCATCATGGGGGCCACGTCCACGTTGTCAATGTAGAGATTGATCTTCCACTCTCCGCTGGAGGTTTTCTGCCAAGTCTCGAAATATCTCTTTCGGGTGGTTGTCGACTCGCCACCTTCCCTCGGAGTCAAAGTGAGGCTATGCCAGCCGTAATCAAGAGCCGCGCCGGCAAATACGCGAATAGCGATGATGGTGACGATAAGAGTGGCTTGATGTTGCTCAAAGAGGTTCGTCATGCGCATTCGAAATACAGACTTCGCATCGGCGCCAAAGAAGCTTGGCTTTCCGGAACTCATGTCCGTAAACTCGTCCGCGAACGCCATCAACAGCAGATCGACGTTCCCCGCGTTGTAGGCATCCCTAAGCCTCGCCTTAGCGACATTTATCTCGTAGACGTCGTTCATAGGGTTACCAAATCTTCACCCTTCACAACCGGCCATCTTCGGACAGTTTGCGCTCAAGTTTCTGATATAAACGATCGCTGAACCCTGTAGGCAACACAAACGCCTTGGCGTCGCCAACTAGCCGCACTACATTACGAGTCCCATCCAGTACTGCCGTACAATGTTTGCAGCCTTTGAAATGTTCCCGCATCCTGGCGCGCAATTCCGGAGTGATCTCGTCGTCCAAGTAATTTGAAACTTCTCGCCAGACTTCTTCGCAACTGATTTCTATCACCATGCTCTCACCTGTTTGTATTCCCTCCGGCCAGTGCTCCAACTCCCATCCATACCCGGTGCAAGGGCGTCGCGCATCTGAAGGCGGGCACGCAGGAGGCGTGTTTTCACCGCGCTTTTTCCGATGCCGAGCCGCGTGGCGGTTTCTTCTATTGTGAAGTGTTGCACATCTCTCAGCACCAGGACTTCCCTGTGCTTGGGCGTCAGGGAGGCTAATGCCCGGGACAGCGCTTGCCGCAGCTCTTTTGTCTGCAACGCCTCAGAGGGTATCTCGCGCCAGTCGGCGAAGTCTCGTGGAACATAATTCCCTTTGTCATCCTTGCGCCCGTCGTCCAATGAATCATGCAGTTTATGGCGGCGTTCCTTTCTCAACTTCATAAGGGCTTCGTTAGTGGCGATACGTACCAGCCAGGTGCTAAATTTCGAGTCACCACGAAACTTGGCAAGATTGGTAAATGCCTTGAGAATGGCCTCCTGGGCCGCATCCTCTGCATCGGCCTCATTCTTCAGAATGGCTTGAGTAGCCATGAATACTGCATGTTCGCAAGGACGCACGAGTTCGCGAAAGGCTTCGTGCTGGCCCCTGAGCACGCGTTCGATCAGTTCCGATTCGAGTGGGTCAACCTGAGATTTGGTGAAAGCCAATATTTCTCCGCCTACTCGAAGACTGGGCGCGGGAAGGGCTGTTCGCCTGTGAGAGGCAGACGTCATCTCGCTGCCTCTTGCTGCCTCAACCGTCCCGAAACCCCCCAGACATGCTCCGCAGCCCATGTGCGTGGGATGCTACTTGGCCTTAAAAGTGACATATTCTCCCGTAGCTTAACGATTAGCGATCGATTAGTTGAGATTCGAAAGATGTCATGTCGTCCGCCAGGAGGATCCGCGAAAGCGAAGCCGGGGCAGCAGACCTCCGCATTCCCTAGCAAATCGACCCCGAGTGTAGTAGTAAGATTTTGCAGACGAGAAAAAGTTACGGCTCTAGAAACGGGACGCTGCAGAACTCGCCTCGAGGCTGAAGTGGGCAGGATCCGTTTGTCACTTTTCCGGGAATCTCGAATCCAACAGTGTGGGGGCGTTCTTAAATACTGGAGCCATCCCTTGCACCAATGTGTGGGATAATTTCGTTTGGTTCTTCTAACTGAAACCAAGACTCAAAGAGCATGAGCTTCCCAAGAACACCGGCGACCGGGTCCACTTCGCCGCGGCAGAGCCCTGAACTCCCAGGTGCTGCGTCCAACGATGAGCAAAAACTTCTTCGTGCAGCGCAGTTGGAGCTTCATCGCGTAAAGGCCGAACTGGGCCGGATGGCGGCGGAACAGCAACTTGCTTCAGAATCCTTGAGAGCCAGTGAGGAGTTTAAGAGTCGTCTGATCACTTGCAGCCGGGACTGCATCAAGATCCTCGATCTCGAAGGCCGAATACTGTTCATGAACCAGGCGGGCATGCAGGCGCTAGAAATCTGCGACGCGGACTTGACTCCGGACAGCTCCTGGATTGATTTCTGGGAAGGGGAAGACAGAGAAGCGGCAAGAGCCGCTGTAAAGGAAGCGGTAGCTGGGGGAACTGGACACTGTGCCGGGTATTTCGCGACCCGAATAACCGGCCAGCCGCGATGGTGGGACGTTGTGGTCAGTCCCATTTTTGATGCGAATGGAAGACCGGAACGGCTCCTCGCGCTCTCGCGAAACATTACCGAGCACAAGAAAAATGAAAGTGATCTGCGTCAGGCGATGCAGTTCAATCAGGAAATCATGGATGGCGCCGCGGAAGGCATTATCGTCTACGACCCAGAGTTGCGTTATCAATTGTGGAATCCGTATATGGAGCGACTCACGGGTAAGCTCGCAGAGGAAGTATTGGGTAAGGTTGCCACTGACGTTTTCCCTCGCCTTATTCCCAGCGGCATTGAAGCGGCTTTGAAACGAGCATTGCAGGGAGAAGTCATTCAAGTTCCTGATGCTCTGATTCCAAAGCATTCGGCCGAAGGCCAAGATGTTTGGGAATCTTATACCTTCGCTCCCCACCGTGACGCACAAGATCGCATTGTCGGGATCATTGGTCTGGTGCGCAACGTCACCGAGCGTCACAGCGCCGAAGAGACCTTCAGAGCGATTGTGGTGGGCACCGCCGCAGTAACCGGAGATGATTTCTTCGCGTCGCTGGTACGCCACATGGCAGCGGCATTTCGCGTCCGTTATGCCTTTATTGCATCGTGCGACGACCAAAAGCGCGCAAAGACGCTTGCCTTCTGGGATGCCGATCAGTTGGGGAAGAACTTTGAGTTTGATATCGCGGATACGCCTTGCATGAAGGTTCTGCAAGGCGAAGTGTGTCACTACGAGAAAGGAATCCAGGTTCTGTTTCCTCTGGATAAAGGTTTGGAGGACTGGCACATCGAGAGCTACCTGGGAGTGCCGATGCTAGATGGAATGGGATGTGTCATAGGGCATATCGCCGCCCTTGACGATAAGCCGATGAAACACGATCCCCGCGCCATCGACGTGCTCAAGATTTTTGCGGCGAGGGCTGCGGCTGAACTGAAGCGGCAGCGCGCGGAAGCGCAGCTGCAGGCTGCTCTTGTGCAGGTGAAAGAATTGCAGCATAAGCTCGAAGCGGAAAATGTCTATCTCCAGGAAGAAATCCGCAAAGAACACAATTTTGAAGAGGTCGTGGGGAACAGTCGAGCCCTTATTAAAGTGCTGCAACAGGTTGAGACTGTTGCCCCCACTGACTCGACGGTTCTTATATTAGGCGAGACCGGTTGTGGCAAGGAGTTGTTTGCCCGTGCCATACACAGCCACAGCAAGCGCAAGGGGCGCCCGCTCGTGAAACTGAATTGCGGAGCGATCCCCACCGGCCTTGTCGAGAGTGAACTATTTGGACACATGAAGGGCGCATTCACTGGTGCCTTGGAACGCCGGATGGGTAGATTCGAGCTCGCGGATGGAGGGACTCTGTTCTTGGACGAGGTCAGCGAGTTGCCCCTTGATACGCAGGTGAAGCTGTTGCGAGTCTTACAAGAGCACGAGTTCGAGCCGCTGGGCAGCAGCCGAACCCTCCGCGTAAACGTCAGGATCATCGCGGCGAGCAACCGCGACTTGGAGAAGGCCGTCCAGGAAGGACACTTTCGTGCCGACCTATATTATCGTCTCAATGTTCTTCCCGTCTCGGTCCCCCCTTTGCGACAACGCCGATCAGACATCCCTCTCTTGACCAGCTTTTTTGTTGAACGGTTCGCCAGGCAACTAGGCAAGCAGGGCATTGCCATTGCACAGGAGACTATCGACGCGCTCACGCAGTATGACTGGCCGGGTAACATTCGCGAGCTGCAGAACGTTATCGAACGTGCGGTTGTGTTGTCACAAGGACCCATTCTGCGGCTGGGCCGCGACCTCTTGCCCTTTTCCAACGATGACCCAGAACCCGCAAATGAGGTTGGGGATGGAACTTCTTCTGATAAGCCAAAGTCCGAGGGAGATCTTAATGCCCACCTCTCACTGCAACAGGTGGAAAAGCGGCACATCCTTGAAGTCCTAGCAAAAACAGAATGGGTGATCGAAGGCCCTCGTGGAGCTGCCAAAGTTCTAGGCCTGCACCCCAATACTCTCCGCAGCCGCATGAAGCGGCTTGGTATCGGGCGTTCTTTGTCACGGCGCCCCCACGAAATATCGCAGCCACGAACCTCGAACTAGCCGCTCCCACGAGTGCTCGTGGATTCTCGAACGCTAATTCAGACTTGTGATGCTCCAATCCTTGCCTAAGCAATCACATAGGCTTTTCTTCTTGCGCTGTTGTCTGTGGCGTTTCGCTTGCCCTAGCAAAGAAGTCTTCGGAGGAAACATCCCCAGTGCTCAGAATTTCGGTCACCAGCGACTCAGACGTCTCGATCCATTTCCAATTGGAAGGTAAGCTCATCGGCCCCTGGGTAGAAGAATTGCGGCAGTTGAGCGATACCGCCCTCTTACGGAACAAGACTATAACTCTGGACCTCAATAAACTTTGGTTTACTGACCTGGAGGGAGCCGGTCTGCTACGCGACCTTCACCAGAGGCAAGTCTCCCAAATCAACTGCTCTCAATTCATCACCCAACAATTGCTCGCCGTTCATCAGCCAACAATTGAAGAAGAGGCACCCCCGATGACCACAACCTCTGAGAAAGCTCTGCCGGCTGAGAATCAAACCTGGTCCCGGAAGGCTCGCGGAGCCAACGTTACTAAAACGAATTCCGGGGAATCATGCCTGATCGATCGCGTGCTAAACGGAGAGAGCGAGTGCTTCTACGAGCTTGTGCGACCTTACGAACGCGCCATATTTCTCGCTGCCTTGTCGCTGGTCAGGAACGAGGCCGACGCCGAAGATATCGTTCAGGAGGCAGTCCTCAAAGCATTTAAGGGTCTTCGTAGTTTTCGGCAGGAAGCGAAGTTCAGCACGTGGCTGATCCAGATCACTCTCAACGAAGCGAAACTGAAGTTGAGAAAAGACCGCCGCCATCTTTATGAGTCGATGGACGAGGGCCACTGCTCCGAGGATGGCGACTATGTTCCGAAAGACCTCGCCGACTGGCGAGAAATACCATCAGAAGCATTGGAACAGAAAGAGCTTCGCGAGGCACTTATTAAAGCTTTGGATTCACTCCCTGAAAAATATCGTACCGTGTTCGTATTGCGGGACATGCAGCAACTCAGTATCGCCGAAACGGCGCAAGTGCTCGGCATTAGCGAAGCCAGTGTGAAGACGAGGCTCTCCCGCGCCCGCCTGAAGATGAGGGATACATTGGCGACTTCCTTTAGGTGCGTTTCTCAAGCGCAAGTGGAATCGGGAACTCGACTATCGGTTAATCAAAGAACTCTGGGCTTTCGAGCGTGATCGGGTCCGTCCGCGTTTTCGTGGTCGATGATTTCGAAGCATTCCGCCGATTGCTCTGCTCGATCCTAGAAAAAATGACGGAGTTGCAGGTTATCTGCCAGGCGTCTGACGGATTAGAGGCGGTTCAGCGAGCGGAAGAACTGCAGCCGGATTTGATTCTCCTCGACATCGGACTCCCGACCTTAAACGGGATCGAGGCTGCTCGACAAATTCGCAGACTCTCTCCCGAATCCAAAATAATCTTCCTGACTCAGGAATCCTCGACGGATATCGTGCAAGAAGGCCTTAACTTAGGGGCACGGGGATACGTTTTGAAAACGAGGGCTGCACTCGACCTGGTCGCTGCCCTCGAAGCCGTTCTTGACGGCAGGCGGTTTGTCAGCGCTGGATTGTCAGGTCACAATTTCACTGAGCCAGACTCCTGACCGCCAGCCGGATTATTCAGTGCTCTTACTGACGGCGTCGCTGTGCGCTTTGCGTACAAATTCCGTGATGACTCCGGAAACTGGTTTACCGTACGGCAATGAAAACTGGGAATTCGACGACCAAGGTCTGATGCGTGTGCGTTTCGCGTGCATCAACGATCTGCCGATCAAAGAATCAGGCCGCAAGTATCATTGGCCGCTCGGCCGTCGCCCGGACGACCATCCAGGGTTGAGCGATCTCGGTCTCTAAGTATTTGATCGACCACAAGCGACACGTTGGTGTGCGTACACAAAGATGAGGAGTGATCACATGTCTGTCAAGGTCGCAATCGCAGCTCTCGCGTCGTACGAACTCAGCCACGAGTACCGCAGCAGGCAATTGCCTTGTCAGCCAAGAATTCTCGGCTGTTCCATTCATCAACTATTCATAGATTGCGAATACCGCCCGATTTCGACCCTAACTGTGAACTGGTGCGACATTGAAGCTCATGAGCGCCGTTGATTCATCCGTATAAATCGCAAACACCGTGTAGAGTTTCGTAAGCAACATCAGATCCTGTGTTTTTTTGTTCAAGTTCAATAACTTGATCGCACCCCCCTGAGAAGTGGCGTCGACGTTGCTCGCAATCAGCTGGCCAAGACCAAAGCTGTCGAAGTACGTTACCCCGCCAAGGTCAAGAACGATATTTTTGCGCAGGCTGTCGAGCAGTCCGCGAACCGTGTCCCGAAGGGATGGTCCGGAAGCTCCTAAAGTCAAGCGTCCACCTAACTCCAAGATCGTTGCATTTGCGGCTTCACGAACATTGATTGTCAAACTCATAATAGAACCTCGTTTCCTTCCTGTTAGGCAATAGCGATTCTCGTGAAACAGTCGATTAAACAAATTCGAAAGACGGTGGATCACATAAACGGCGTTGATCTCACAAAGAGCTGGACGACTCAACGCCCCGCCGAACTCAGGAGGCAACATACTGCACATTCGAATTCATGCACGCTATTGGGATGGTCCCTTCGGCGCTGAACTCGACTGTCGCCTGCTTTGGCCCGTCTCTTAGGTGTTGCGAGCCGATAACTCTCGCTCCGCCTGCAGCCAATCGTCCGTGTCAAGTCCATGAATTCCACCCCGCTCGACATATATCTCGTATGCTCGTAACTGAATGTCCTCGGCGGTTGGAGTTCTTCTGACCTGCCTTGCCTGCACGTCCGAATTCGACTCGCTCGTTGATGCCTTACCAGGATCCACAGCCAAGTTCTTTGCTTTCATGTTCTCTTTTTCCCCTCCCACATTTGGTTCGTGGCGCCAAGCTCAGGTGCTAACAGCCAGCATCATTGTTTGTGAGTCGTCGATTGGATGCTCGTACGTCGTAGGAAGTTACGTGGGGAGCGATCGGCCATCTCGATCGATGAGAGTGTCGGGGAGGGGAGCTTTGCCGGCAGAATTCCCGCACGCCGAGCATCGTCCGAGTGTGCTCGCTGTTTCATGTTGCGCGCGCATCTTTACTGAGATGCCAACTGCAAGAGATAGCCTCGTTCGGACCGCGGCCCTTCTCGTGTAACTTATTTCGCACCCTTGACTCTAACGTCTGAGAGAGAAAAAGAAATTCCTGAACATCCAGCCTAGGTGGATGGTTCCGCTTCCAGATCAATATGCGATTAGGTTCGCGGCTTTTCGCTTCGACGGCACTGATGTTGCTGGTATCGTTGGCAAGCCAGGGGCAAGTCGCCAGTGGCGTGCATCCGAGAGCCTATGTGGATGCCGTAGATCTGGGAGATTCAATCAACCTCTCGGGCGATTGGGCCTTTCAACCAGGCGACGACTCCCGGTGGTCCCGCCCGGATTTCGATGACTCACATTGGCGCATCATCTCCACGCAACAGTCGTGGCAAGACCAAGGAGTAAGCCGGCCTCGCGACTTCTTTTGGTACCGCCTGCATGTGAGATTACCGCTTCAGCACGCTCCCTTGAGTCTCTTGTTCGGCTATTCGGCCTTTCCATACGAAGTTTACGTCAATGGCCAGTTAGTCGGACGTTTTGGCCGGTTACCGCCTGATGAGAGAGTGGATGGAGCTTTGGTCCGCGTTTTCGAAATTCCTCCCTCGGTCGCAGGCGGTGACATTACCATTGCTATCCGCTTCCTGTGTTGGTGGCGATGGGAGTCGCGTTATATCTGGGGCGGAATTGTTGGGGAACGCGGCTTGGTGCTGGGCACTACGCGTGCCATCAATGACGAATACCGTTCCTGGCAAAGCCAAAGGCGCTATGAGTGGTTGCCGGATTTTAGCGTAGGGTTCCTATCGATTCTTCTCGCAGCCGGCTTGCTTCTTCTCTACCGAACTCAGCGTAAGCAGAGCGAGTACCTCTGGATAACGGCCTACTTCGCTTCGATAACCGGTTGGATCTTCGTCAACGATTTTCAGTCGATATCCCCCATCTCGATTCAAGCCATAAAGTATCTCGACGTTGGCTTGATGGCTATTAGTGAAGTATTGCTGCTACAGTTCGTTTTTGCATTTCTGCGTCAGTCTATTCCACTCTGGTTGCGCACATATCAGCTGTCGCTGTTGGGGCTCCCTCTGGCGGTTGCGGCGTATTTCGCCGGTTTAATCAGTCTGAGTGCCTCTGACTTGACTGTGTTGCTCTGGGGGCTACCCTATGCCTTTGTAATTCCTGTTCTCCTGTTTTGGCGGTATATTCGCGGACTTAAAGAAGCCGGATTCCTTGTTATTCCTCTTCTTCTCGTTAATCTGAACGGAATCTTGAATAGTCTGGCGTGGCTGCTTTATGAACTCAGGCTACGGGACACCGACGCGGATTTCGTTCCTACTTTCCAAATAGGCCCAATTCCCATCAATATTGGCCAAATTGATGGACTGCTGTTCGTTCTGAGCATCGCCGCTGTGCTCTTGCATCGCTTCCACAAAACCAGCCGTGAGCAGGAGCGGGCTCAAGCGGAGTTGGAGGCCGCCCGCAACATGCAAGAGGTGATGCTGTCCCAACAAATCGGTTCGACACCTGGCTTCGCAATTGAGGCTTTTTACATACCGGCACAGGAAGTTGGCGGCGATTTCTTCCGGCTGTTCCCGGGCGCGGATCAATCTCTTCTCGTCGTCATCGGTGACGTCAGCGGCAAGGGCGTCAAGGCCGCTATGCTCGTAAGCCTCATCGTCGGGCTGCTGCAGAAGATCGTTGAGATCACGCGCGAGCCCAGCGGCATCCTTAGCGACTTGAACACTTCGCTCTCTGGGCACACTGGTGGCTCGTTTGCGACCTGTTGCTGCGCCTTGATAAGGCCGGAGGGTCATTTGCGGATCGCGAATGCGGGCCATCTTTCTCCGTACTGCCATGGACGCGAACTGGAGACCCCGGGTGCATTACCCTTGGGTATAGCTCCCGACACCACCTACGACCAGGTTGACTTTAGTCTCGGGCCCGGTGATCGCGTGATATTCCTCTCCGACGGTGTCGTTGAAGCGCGTAGCAAGTCCGGCGAACTCTATGGTTTCAAGCGCTTTGGCGCCATCAGCATCGAACCTGCCGACCTGATTGCTATGGCGGCGCAACGTTTTGGGCAGGAAGACGACATTACTGTGCTAAGCGTGGAATTACAACCGCTGCCAACTTTGATTTAGAAAGTAAGCATTGGGTGCGGTCTCGCTGGATTGTCCGCTGCCATGCAGCAGCACGGATTTCCTCTATCGATTTGCGGTGAAAGTCATGGATGTTAACGAGACCCTTGATCTTCAACAGAAAGTCGCACGCCTGCAAGCACTGCTCGAAGTGAGCCGGCGCATCTACGCAACCATACAACTCGACGAAGTGTTGCGTGTTGCTCTGGAGATCGTAGTGCTTGAACTGGAGATGGAGGGTGCATATTTCACCTCGTTTCCGTTTTCTGAAGGCCGTATTCCGCCGCACAGTCTCCTGAATCCGAACGGGTCCGAATTGGGCGGTGGAAGTTTTCGTTTTGCACTTCGGGACAAAGCCGGCGAACTATTAACGGAACTCGTCGTAATCCCGCGCGAAGGTATGCCACTGACGCTTGAAGAGTCAGATTTCCTTGAGCAGCTCACTCTGCAAATCGCAATTGCCATTGAGAATGCTCGAAATCACGAGCGGATCATACATTTGCAACGGGTTGAGCAGGACTTGGCCAGTGCAAGAGCCATTCAACGTAGTCTGCTGCCGTCGTCGGTGCATGCAGTGGTCGGCTATGAAACCGCGATCCGTTCGATTTCATCCTATGAGGTTGGTGGAGATTATCTTGATTCGTTGCGGGCTCCGTCAGGTGAGCAGATTATGATTGTGGCCGACGTGGCTGGCAAAGGGCTGACGTCCGCGATGATTGCAAGTTCATTCCGGGCGGCCTTTCGCGCAATGATTATGGCAGGTCTACCGCTCGTCGAGGTCGCCCAGCAGTTGAACGCGTTGTCTTATGCGGAAGGACCGGAAGCACGGAGCCGGTATGTGACGGCGGTACTTTTTCGTCTGGATCCAGAGGCCAACTCACTGGAAGTTGTGAATGCTGGTCACAATCCAGCCTTGCTATGGACTGCACCGGCGCACGGCCCGTTATTGCTAGGAGCCAGCGGGACTCCGATCGGTGTGCAGCCTTCGGCTCAGTATGCGAGCGAAAAATATGAACTAGAAGAAGGAGCCCGGCTGCTTGCCTACACAGACGGGCTGACAGAAGTGTTCCAGGGTGACGAGGAGTTTGGCTTAGACCGCTTGATCGATACATTTCGTGCTGGTCCGTTGGACGCAGAAGCCGCACTCGACCACATCTGGACTACACTTGAAGCATTCACGACAGAGCCTGAGCAGAGAGACGATATGACTGCGCTGGTGCTTCTGCGGAATGGATGAGACGAACATATGGATAAAGACGTGCCCGAGGTTTTCGTGTTGAGCCTGCCGTCGAAGCTTGGTCACGAAAAGGTGGCTATGAGCACGGCAGCGAGCGTAGCCATGCTGATGGGATTCTCTGAGGACCGCATTGAGGACCTGAAGACTGCTGTCGCGGAAGCCTGCATTAACTCGATAGAACACGGTAACGGGATGGATGAGTCTTTGAAAGTGGGAATAATCCTTTCGATGACTGCGACGACCCTGGAAATCAGGGTCTGCGATCAGGGGAGCGGTCTAGGTGCGAAGACTCCCACCCCGGACATTGATTCAAAGATGGGCGGTGAGGAGAACCCTCGCGGCATGGGAAAGTTTCTCATCCAAGCGTTGATGGATGAAGTGGAGTGGATCAACTCTCAGCCCACTGGCAGTTGTGCGCGATTGGTGATCCATTTGAAGAAGCCGGAGGGGGAGTAGATGCAGAATAGGACAGCCAGCGTCAGAGTGAGCGAGACAGCAGGACCTTCCGGGAAGCCTATAACCGTCTTGCGCTTCTCAGGAGATATTACAAGCACTTCGAAAGAAGCAGTGCTTGGCACCTATCAAGGTCTGCCGCCCGAGGTGAAGCGTATCCTATTGGATCTCTCGAAGGTGGAGTACATTAATTCGAGTGGGATCGCGCTGATCATTCAGGTTCTGATGCAGGCACGCAACACCGGGCAGTCGGTCCAAACTTTCGGTCTATCCGATCATTTTAGGAAGGTTTTTACCATGGTCGGCATGACGAAATATACAGATCTTCACGCTGACGAGTTATCGGCATGCGCTGCATTCACGGAATAGTTTGTGAGGCAAACGGCAACCCCGCCCCGGCATGCGACGGCATGATGTGAGGAGCAAATGACCAAGAAAGGCAAGAGATGTGACACATTGCCAGTCCCGCTTCCGAACACCGCCGAAATCGTCAAAGTCCAAGGCTGGTCAGGAATAGATCGAACTGTCGTTCGAACTGAGTCCGGTCGTAGGACACCAGGGCCATTCGCCACAGGCCCTGCAAGTAGGTGACGACGACGGGCACAACGAGCTGGGGGTCAAACTCCGCCGGCAGGAGCCCCGCTTCCTTGTCCGCGCTCAGGCGTCCGGCCATTCGTTCGGCCAACATTGTCATCTGCTCCTGCACGTACTTGCGCAGAACGGGTTCAGCCAATACCTCGCCATCGACGCTGCCTGCCATCAGGCAAAGTCGCGAGGGGACGTGAGGGTCGTCCAGACAATCGAGTACAGTCTTGAACAGCGCCCGCACCCCCAACGCAGCCGTAGGCGCTGAGAAAAAAGCCTCTCCGCGGTGGCGGTTCACGGTTGCGTTGTAGTGCTTCAAACACTCGAGGTAGGCGTTCTTCTTGCTCTTGAGCGTGTTGTAGAAGGAGCCTTCGCCTATCCGCATCTTCTTGAGCAGGTCGCGCAGGGAGGTGCTGGCGTAGCCGCTCTTCCAGAAGACTCGGGTTCCTCGTTCGAGAGCCGTCGTGTAGTCGAATTCTAAAGTCCGCGCCATGACCGCACAATAACATATGTGTAGCGATCGTTAAAGATTTTCTTGACATAGAGGAAAGGCTGCAATAGATTGTGTAGCGTATGATACAGAATATCGACAGGAGACCCGCATGAACGCTCTGAAGGACAAAATTGCGCTGATTACAGGTGGAACGAGCGGCATTGGAGCCGCCACCGCCAAACGCTTCCATGAAGAGGGAGCGACCGTCATTGTGACAGGCTCAAGCAAAGCCAGCGTTGAAGCTGCGCACAAGGCAATGCCCTACGTCGAGGCCATCGCCTCGGATGCTGGTGACCCCAAGGCCGCCAAAGCACTGGTTGATCACATAAAGGAAAAGTATGGCCGCCTCAACATCCTTTTCGTCAACGCCGGGATCGGCAAAATTGCCCCGCTCTCCGCCGCTGATGAAGCGCACTTCGATGAACTCTTTCGTGTCAATGTTCGCGGCCCCTACTTCCTGCTCAAATATGCAGCGCCGGCAATGACGGATGGCGGGTCAATTATTCTCACTTCTTCCATGGGCGCACTTAAGGGCATGCCGGGACTGAGCGTCTATAGCGCGACTAAGGCGGCGCTGCGCTCGTTTGGACTCAGCTTAGCTGCGGAACTGGCTCCGCGCCGCATCCGCGTCAACACAATCACTCCCGGCCCCATCAACACTCCCATCGCCGGCAAGATGGGCTTAAGTCCGGAACAGATCGCGGGCTTCGGGCAGATGGTGGCCAATGGGCCCCTCGGCCGGCCGGGAGAACCGGAGGAAATCGCGGCGGCCGCCCTGTATTACGCCTCGGACGAGTCGAAATTTACGACCGGAACAGAGCTGCGTGTCGACGGCGGCATCTCGGTAGTGTAGTTTCAACCGTCGCTAGAAGGCACAGGGAGGGGCAATTCGATGACACAGAGCAACACCGACACACTGAGGTCCTTTTTCGGTGAGACGGGAGTGGTGACCCTCCGCCAGATGGAGGCGAATTTGCCTGAACTCGCAAACTCCGGAGGCCGACTTGCCTTTCGTCCGACTTTGTCGCGCTCCTCAATAGCTTTGACCGCATCCGCAATTTCTTGTTTGGCGCGCTCGACGGATTGTTGCAACCTGCCATGGCAATCGACGCAAGCTTTCAGTTGTTCCGCCATCTGAGCATCAATCTCTGCTGGCTCTCCTGTTAATGAGAGGGGCGTGGTTAAGGCGTGAATCGCAGATTCCGGGACTTGGGCGATTTTGTCTTTGTTCGCGTAACCGACCTTGACGTTTACTTTGGTATCTCCCGCCAAGGCCATGGGCACAACATTGACCCGGATACGGCCGTCGCCGAGCGCTGCCACAGTGATGGTAATTGCCCTTTTTTCGATCAGGGGCATGAGTTCGATGAACATAGATTTCCCTTTCCTTACTGCATGAGCCCGGTCAACGATTGAGCGCGGCGAAGCCAGTCGATGGGCGAGAACAACTTGGAGTGTCTCGCAAACACCGGGGTAAACTCATCTGGACCGACGTCTCCCGATTCTGAAGAGCAACGCAACGAAGAAACCCCACTCCTCGCCAAGGACGCGAGAAATGGGGCTCAGATCAAATGGACCGAAAACCGAAGCAGCGGGAGTGTCACCCTGTACTGTTAGAAAGCTGCCATTCCCTCCAGGCCGGCATCTTCGGAGAGCCCACCTGCATCGCCCAGGCTGGTAAGGGTTCCGTCCTGGTTGATGCCAAAAATGCTGACGGTGCCGGTACCTGAGTCCAGCGTGTAAAGATACTTGCCTCCCGAACTAATGACGATCTCCAGGTTGATGCTTCCGCTTGGGTTCGTCCCCACCACGGTTCCAGAGACAGGTGTCAATGCCCCGCCCGCGCTGAGAATGAAACTGGAGATGGTGGAAGACGCGGAATTAGAGGTATACACGAACTGACCGTTGGGAGTGACCGCCAGCCAGCAGGTCCCCGCGCCCTGAGTTGGAACGCTGGTGCTGATGGGAGTGATTGTTCCGTTGGTGACAACCGCGTAGGAGGAGATCGCCGATGCATTCGTACCGCCCGCTGGTCCGGTCTCGGCCACCAGAGCCGTGCCGTTGGGTGCGAACGAAACCGCGAAACCGCCCGGACCGGCACTCGGATTCACGACGATTGGACCCAGCGTGCCGTTGCCTTGAATGTGGAAGGCATCGATGTTGTTGGTTAGCCTTTCAGTGACCAATAAGAACTGGCCGTCTGGACTAAAGGATAACGACCCGGGTTCGGAGGTTCCGGTGCTCAGATAAGTGGTTGATCCCGCGATTTGCTTCAGGTGCCCATCCGGGGTGAGACGGAAGCCCACAAGGTCGCTCGCGCCACCGGCATTTACCACGTAGACCAGGCTTCCTTGTTGCGCGACCGCAACTGGCTCGCTGCCGCCACAGGGAACAGTCTCCAGCAGACTCAGGCTCGCACCCCTGACTTGAAATACGGAAATATTCCCGCTACCCGCATTCACTGCGAATAGTAGTGTGTGCTTTTCGTTCAACGTTAAAGCACCTTGCGATCCCAACGGGTCGGTAACTCCACCGCTGCCCCGACCTCCAGTTGGAAATGTTCGTCCTTCCTCTAGCGAACCATCCGAATTGCGCTTGTAGGCGACGATCTGATTGTTGTTGGCTGCATTGGTCATGACGAATACTGCGCCGCCGACGGCGCTGCTTGTTTGGGCCTTACTGCGGGCTGGCAACACTGCGCTCATTGCCAAAACTGTGGTCAACAGGACATGGGACGTCTTCAACATGGAATGCTCCTTAGAGTTCGACAGATTATGCGGGCCTCGGATTTTGGAACCACACTTCCGCGTATAGCAGTCCCTGGATAACGGGCCGCGTTTTCGTGAGAGTAATGAGAATGACGGAAGTTACAACTTCTCGAGAAATCGTTAATGATGGTCGTGGATTCTTGGAACTGAAATGAAACATGGAGAATGCGAATTTGTCTTCGTCCGATCTCTATGGTCCCTGCCTTCTCAACTCACTGAGAGCCTGAAGAATTGCAATCTAAGAAATTATTGGACTAAGACTCCCAGCCTGTAACTTTTCCTCAGAGGCGGCATCAAGGAGGAGAACGAAGGACCATGGTCCAAGGGCGGGGTTGTGAATTCGAGCGCCGTCGGCAGCGAGGCCCTGGCAGCAGTCTTGAGGGAACGCTCCAACTCCCTTCCAGTACCTACGAGCGCTCCGAAATCTCGAAATGATACCAGTCTTCGATCAGGAAACTATCTTGCATGCATGTCTTGATCTCACCGAGACAGAGCGTGAGTGTATGACGCTCGACGTCTCTGGACACTACTCGCGACCCGACCTTTTTCGCTTCAGCGTTGCCGAGGAAAGTAGAGAATAGAAGATGTCAGTGCCTTATTTGCGCGAAGCTGTAAAAGACGGCGATTCAGAGAAGCTCATTCGCTTCGTACGCCTGCACCTTGGCGATGGCAACGAAAATGTTGGCCGGAAAGAGATCGACAAGTCCTGGACCGAAGCCCTGAAGATTCTTCTGCATGATCAGGAGCCAGATCGTGACTTCATTGAGCAAGCCATGCAGAAGGATTCATCCACACTGGCGTTGCTTTACTTTCGTCTGCACTTTTATTTCATTCGCAATTCAGGGGAATGGATTCATGATGGCAGCCGCTAATTTGCACTCCTCGAAGACAACGGAGTCGCCGGTCGACCCCCGGGAGAGCGGAACTCAACTCCGCCCCGGCCTGTGGCAGACCATCAACGAGCGTTACCCCGGCTCGATGATCACCAAGAGCGAGTTTATACCTCTGGCGCGACTCGCCAAGCCGCTGAAGGACAGCACTGTCTGCCTCATCAGTTCTTGCGGTGTACACCTCAAGCGGGACCGTCCGATGGAGGTTGCGCATCCTTTGGGTGACTTCAGCTTCCGTCGCGTGCCCTCCGATGCCCGGCAACCTGATCTAATCATTCATCAACTCAAATATCCGCATGACGATGCTGACGTGGACATTAACGTCATCTTCCCTATCGAACGATTGCAGGATTTAGCGGCTGAAGGAGTCATTGGCGGGCTCACAAGAAATTTCTTCAGCTTTATCGGTTACAACATGGATCCCGAGCGGTTCGAGGCTACGGTAGCCGAGGGCATTGCCCGCGCAGTCGATGAAGAAGAGCGGGCGGACGTTGCGCTGCTCGCTCCGGCATGACCAATTTGCCATCAGTCGGTCGGACTGATTCAGAGAAAGATCGAAGAACGCGGAATTCCGACTGTCTCGATCACGGTGGCCAAAGACGTGACCCGCGCCATCAAAGCTCCGCGGGCGCTTTTCGTTCCCTGGCCAATGGGCCATCACTTTGGTGCGCCGTTCTGTACCCGTGTCCAGCGACAGGTGATTCTCGCTGCCTTCGAAGCTGTTCAGACGATTAAGCAAAGCGGGACGGTCGTCGATCTCCCCATCCCTTGGGCACAAGTACGGCAGGAATCAAGATCTCTCACCGAGCAGGGGAGAAAATTATAGGCTTTTCACTTCTTCGCGAGTCGGGTTTTGGGGCACTCAGGTAGATGTGCTCCCAAAGTCCGCGTCTGCTGCCTCGACTGTACCTTTCGAAAAGATCCGAATCTCCAAGAGAATGAGGTTTTCACGACCGCCGCACCGTACTTTCACCCGCAAGCTGCGAGGCTCGCAAGAAACCGCTACGCTCTCTTACGCACAGCAGCTCTAGCATTGGGGTAATCATCGGCGCGATTGGTATCACCTCCGGTCCGCTGAGCACTCAGGACGGCGGCACGCCGGACCGATCCCTCAAGGCAGCAACCAACCCAAGCCGTTTACCGCGCGGAGATTAAAACTGATAAAGCGGTGTACTTCAAGCCCTGCTTGCTTTGCCTTACAAATACTTGCTCAAGCACCTCGTGCAGGGACTAAGGCCCTGCGCGAGGGCTACGCTCGCTGTCATGTGCCGAATTGTTTCCCGGTTAATAATGAAAGGACATGCCGCTAGATGAAAAAGCTTCCCTTTCTCTGAGACTACCACCTGCATATCCGGAGGGATTGGTTTTGCCAAATGTTGAGAGAGTTTAGAAATTGAGTCAGGGACTTGGTGCGAAGCGCGGCTTAACTCGATTCCTCCCACTGCGACCACTGATCCCGCCAACGCGACCGCCCAGCCGAAGAAATTGCGCCGCGTGGTGGGCATGTTTGCCTCGAGACGGCGATGCAATCGTTGGGAAAATCCAGATGGGAGCTCGGCCATGCGTTCGTCGCCGTACAGCGTGACGATGTTCTGCAAACCGGCAAGCACCGACGCACAAGCCTGGCAGGTCTTGATGTGCTCATCGATCGACTGCTGCAAATCGGGGCTTAGAGTCCCGTCTATGTAATTGGAACTCTCACGCCATATTGCTTCGCAGGTTATTCCCATGGCTTGTTCCCTTTCGCAAACGCCGGCGTCGCACTCCATTGTCCGTTTAAGCCTGGACTCAGGAAATCGCGCAACATCAGTCGCGCTCTCAGCAGCCGCGTTTTTACCGAGCCGGGAGAAATTTCGAGGACCCGGGCTGTTTCCTCAATGCTCAAATGTTGAATGTCTCGCAGCACAAATACTGAACGATACTTTTCACCGAGCGACGACAACGCTTCGACTAATGCGGTGCGGATTTCCTTTCGCTCAAGGCTCTCCGATGGAATCTCGCGCCAGTCGGCGAATTCGCGGGGCATGTAGTCTCCCTCGTCGTTTTGCTGATCGCTGATGGATTCCATGGCACGGAGCGTCATGCGGCGCTTTCTCATACGCGCCTCATTGATGGTGATCTGAAGAAGCCAGGTGCTGAACCTGGCCTCGCCGCGAAACTGCGAAAGGTGGCGGAAGGCCTTGAGGATCGAGTCCTGTGCGATATCTTCGGCATCGGCTTCATTTCTTACAATCGAAAGCGCGGTCGCATACACGCGTCTCTCGTACGGTTGAATCAGGCGATAGAACAAATCATGTTCGCCGCTCTTGATGCGCTGTATCAGCTCCGCTTCGTAGGCGGCTTCGGCTGGATTTTCCGGCAAGAGCGTCATCCCCCCACACAAGGTTGCTGCGGCAACTGCTTTTACTCGGAAAGATATTCCGGATCTTTCTTCCACCCGGTCAGCATGGAAACGAAATTCTGCAAGCCATGTAGCGCGACCATCACCAGGTGGCCGAGGATGAATAGGGCTATCGCAATCATGATTAAGAAGTGCCACAGCCTCGCCCAATGGAAACCGCCCATCAGCCATGCCAGTCCGGAGAGTTGCGCCGGTTTCCAGATGGCAAAACCGGTGACCACGGAAAACACTCCTAAAATCATGACTGTGGTGTATGCCTGTTTCTGTAAGGCGTTATAGGGCTCGCGCTGCTGCGGCTTCGGGCCGAATAAAAAATACCGGCGCACCATCGGCCACACGCCCGCGAAGTCGCGATGAGTGAACAGTACCTGGCGGTAGTGGCCGGAGAACAAGTGGTATCCGAGATAAATAACGCCGGTGGCAAGATAGATCCACATAAAGGTCAGGTGCCATTGCAGAGCACCGCCGAGCCAGCCGCCTATGGCGAGTGACCTGGGCCAGTCGATCAGATTCGTCTGCGGCACCTTGCTGCCAAAGCTGGGGAAGGCACGGAAGATCTGCAAACCACTGCCGATTAATACAAAGAGCGAGATCGTGTTGGCCCAATGACAGAGACGCACGATGTATGGGTGTTCATAAACAGCAATCGTCGTGCCACTTTTTTCGTTTTCGATTCGATTGGTCTTGGTTTTCAAAGCGGCCTCATCTTCAAATCGAATAGAACTCGGAGTATCCCTGATCTTCTTAGTAGCCCACTTTCGACAAAACATTGGTGACTGTGAGCGTCGTAAGATATTTCGCTTGCTTGTAGCCAATTTTGGTCGGCATGCGCAGCCGTAAGGGTGCACCATGCTCCCGCGTTAACGGCTGGTCATACATCTCGTAGCACATGAGCGACTGCGGATGCAGCGCGGTGGCCATGTCCACCGATTCGTAGTAGGTGTCGGCACACTCAACCGTGATGAAGCGGGCGTGCGGATCAGCGCCCACCATGGCCAGAAAATCTGCGAGCCTGGCGCCGCCGAAACGGCCGATGACATCCCAACCTTCCACGCAGATGTGCCGCGTATTCTGAGCAAATTTCGGCAGGGCCTTTATGGCTGCCAGGTTGTACGTACCTGGCTTCAGGACTTCTCCGCTGACCGCAAGGGACCAGCGGTCGAGGTCCACTTCGGGGTCGTCCACGTCAAATGTGTTGACGTAAAACTTGTCCAGGGGGGTGAGGTCACTCGCCTTAAACGTGGGCGCAAGGTGATGCGAACGGAAACACTTGTCCGACATCCAGTCGCTAAACGCCAGTCCTTTTTTCAGCAGCGGCTCTTGAAACCTAGGCACGGCAAAAGCGCCGAGGGCAGCCAACGGCAGCAGCTTGAGCAATTCACGGCGGCTGGCGGCTTTAAACTCTCCCTTGTCAGTAGGCAGTGCCATTCGATTTATCGAAGTGTTTGGTGAATTTTAATAGCGGATCACTCGCAGCTGACCTAGTGTCCGACATGCGGTTTGAGGTCATCGGAACTCATCAGCTCGACGCCATCTGGGTGTTTCTCGTTCTTGAACATCTACTTGCCATCTTTTTCGGCGATGCAGCCGGTAATCGTCATCTGTTTGCCCATGGCATCTGACTTTTTCATGAAGGAATCGCCGGTCATGGCGGTCTGTCCGAACAATGAGGCCGAACACGCCAGCATAAGCACGGTCATACAATACATGCCAATTTTCATATTGTTCCTCTTGAATTAATAAGCTGATCGAATATCGATGCCGACGTTTTTTGATACGAATGGCCTGATGCTGCCAAACCATAGTAGAGTTGACTATCGAGGTGGCAAGAAGTTTCAACAAAGGACTAGAGGCTACTTTGCACTGGAGAGATCATCCACAGAGCGGTCTGAGGAGTTCGCTTAGGCTGTCATCGAACGATCGAACAACTGATTCTGAAATCAGTCGTTCTGGCGGAAAGAGTCCGCGATGTCTCCCAGTTTGAGTGAAGCTTGTGTGGATGAATGGAGGAAAGCCGGGGGGAAAGCTATCCTACGCACGGAAAAAGCGAATGCGTGGTTGCTTCTGTGCTGGGGAGTCGGTGACAGGGCAGCGTTCTAACCGGGCGTAGCCACTACCGACGATCAGAGTCATTGAAGGCCTTTCCTGCGATCTTGGGAAGATACGTCACAACCCCTCTGCGATAAGCTCAGCAAATAAATTCCGGTGTTGCCGAGCGGCCAAAACCCGAGGCGTGACCAGTACGATCTCAGCTTCCGAATGGCCTCGCCTTTGCTTACGTTCGGCAACGCAAGTCTTTTCAACTCTTCTTGATCGTCCGCAACGGACGGAGTGAACTGTAGCGGCCAAGGCTTGCACGCTACCAGCCCGCACCCGGTACCAAAAATGTCGATCGTACGGTGAATGGCAGACTTGGCGATCCTCAGTCCCCGATACTCCGGATAGATCGCTACGTAGTCGATGATCAGTAGATCGAGGTCTACCACTTCGAGCTCATTTTGTATTTCTTCTTTCGGATAGCCAGTTTCCACGTCGAAAAGATGTTCCCAGTATTCTGAGATGTCACCAGAGATGCCATCTCCGATCCTTTCCGCACTGATGCCGTGGTCCAGTGCCTCGCCGAACTGAACGAGTGAGGCACTAATTTGGCCTGCGTCCTCTTCTCCACGGTTTTCCGGCTCGGCAATAATCCTTCCAGCAATGGAGTGGACAAAGTCATCTTCAACCGAGTCGTGCAGCGCGGCACGGACTACGAACTCGACACTTGCAACGATATTGGTCTTCGAACCGATCTCCTTGATCCTAACGGCGGCTCTTTTTTCAGTTTGCATAGGGCACCTCATGCCGCTATTTACCCCCAGCCTTCGTAATCCGTCAAACGGGATAGAACCCCTCGGGAAACCAGTTTCACCGTCTAAATTGGCAATTTCCATCGCGTTTTCCCCGAAAATCATGCCCGTTTGACGGAAATTCAGTCTGCATTTATAGAACATCCCCAGAAGCAGCCAAATCAGATCGATTTTGGCGATTTCGCTCAGGAGTTCATTATGTCCGCATCCCAGCCTTCGAGGTTCGCTCCTTCTCCAAGCCAGTCCCGGCCTAGGACCGAATTTGTGTTTGAGCCGCTATTAGACAGCGACGAAGCAGCGCAGTTGCTCCGCATCCACCCAAAAACGCTACAGCGAATGGCCCGCAACCGTCAGATTCACGGAATTCAAGTTGGAAAACTATGGCGGTTCCGAGCTTCGGATCTCGAAGGGTGGTTGAAAACCAAAAGAGCAGGCTGAGTCACCGAGTTTTCAACAGGCGTTTTGTCGACCCGCCACTCAACTTGCGTTAAGCTGAGGCAGCCATCCGTGTCGCCTCAACCGAAATGGAGGAAATAAATGAGGCGCACGAGTTATCAAAAAGGCAGTCTGAGACTGGCGGACCGCAAGAAGGGAAAAGTTTGGGAATTCCTATGGAGAGAGGTTCAGATGGACGGCACGATCCGGCGAAAACACATCGTCATTGGAACGCAGGAAGACTTGCCGACCGAGTCTTCCGCCCAGGCTGCCGTAGATGCAATCCGCTTGGAGATCAACCAACAAACGCCTCAAAGGCTCATCAAAAGCATCAGTTTCGAGACGCTTGTGAATCACTATCGCCAACACGAGTTGCCGGACACTTTCAACAAAACGAAACCGGGGCTCAATGCGGCAGACGAAGATCGCAAATCGTACTCGACGCAGGTGACCTACGAGGGCTATCTGAAGAAGTGGATTCTTCCGCGTTGGCGTGCGTGCAGGCTGACGGACGTCAAGGCAACCGAAGTCGAAAAATGGCTCAAGAGTCTCTGTTTTCCGAAGACGGGCGTTCCGCTAGCGCGGGGCAGCAGGGCCAAGATCAGAAACATCATGAGCGCGATCTATTCTCACGCGATCAGATGGGAATGGACGGAGAAGAATCCAATCACGAGCGTTCGCCAGAGCGCGAAACGACAGAAAGCACCCGATGTTCTGACGCCGGAAGAGATCATGGCATTTCTCAAGGAACTGCCCGATCCACTCCGCACGATGATCGAGTTGGACGCTTTCACGGGGCTGCGCCGAGGAGAACTGATAGGGCTTCGGTGGCAGGACGTGGATTTCGAAAACCTCATCTTGCACATCCGTCGGTCGGTAGTGGCGATGGTGGAAGGTGCGCCGAAAACGGAGGCTTCTCTGAAAGACGTTCCGCTGGATGCACAAACGGCCGAGTCGCTGTGGGCATGGAGACATCTTTCTCCGTACGCCAGTCCAAGCGATTGGGTATTCGCCTCGCCGCATATGAAAGGCCGACAGCCGTATTGGCCCGGAACGTTGTGGCGATATTACGGCAAGCCGGCTCTACAGCGTGCCAAGATTACGAAGCAAGTTTCGTATCACACATTTCGGCACACGTTTGGGACGCTGTTGAACGCGAACGGCGAGAATCCCAAGGTTGTACAGGAACTGCTGCGCCATGCGAGTCTGAAAGTCACTACCGACGTTTACATGCAGGCAGTCGGTCCACAGAAGCGCGAGGCACAGAGCAATTTGGTCAAACTGGTGAGGCGGGGCGCGGTTTTGGAGATCAAACCCGCCTAACTGGATCAAATTGGATCATGAAGAAAAACGGCGGGTTTGTGGAAGTCTATTGTTTTGTTGGCGTCCCCGACGGGATTTGAACCCGTGTTACCGCCGTGAAAGGGCGATGTCCTAGGCCAGGCTAGACGACGGGGACGGCTGCAAGGTGGGTTGCTTGGCGCAACACTTGATCGTAACAAGC
>Ga0208686_1000143_pt1 | contig 43189 bp, 39 predicted proteins | sample June2015DPH_6_50_FD_184694 | JGI IMG/M metagenome (GOLD analysis project Ga0208686, IMG submission 184694) | Peatland microbial communities from SPRUCE experiment site at the Marcell Experimental Forest, Minnesota, USA - June2015DPH_6_40... | ecosystem: Environmental > Terrestrial > Soil >... | reverse complement strand
CTCTACAAGTACGTGGTCAAGAGCGTGGCTAGGGCGGCGGGCAAGACCGTGACCTTCATGCCCAAGCCGCTGTTCGGCGACAACGGCTCCGGCATGCACTGCCATCAGAGCCTCTGGAAGGACGGCAGCCCGCTGTTCTACGACGAGGTGGGCTACGCGGGACTCTCCGATGTCGGCCGCTACTACGTGGGCGGGCTGCTGAAGCACGCGCCGTCCCTGCTGGCCTTCACCAACCCGACCATGAACTCCTACCACCGGCTGGTGCCAGGCTTCGAGGCGCCGGTCAACCTCGTGTACTCGCAGCGCAACAGGTCGGCCTGCGTCCGCATCCCGATTACCGGCCCGAACCCGAAGGCCAAGCGGCTGGAGTTCCGGGTGCCCGACCCGTCGGCCAACCCGTACCTGGCCTTCTCGGCCATGATGATGGCGGGCATCGACGGGATCAAGAACAAGATCGAGCCGCCGGAGCCGGTCGACAAGGACCTCTACGAGCTGCCGCCCGATGAGGCCAGGGCGATCCCGCAGGTGCCCGGATCGCTGGAGCGGGTGCTGGAGCACCTGGAGGCCGACCAGGACTACCTGCTGGAGGGCGGCGTCTTCACGCCCGACCTGATCGAGACCTGGCTGGAATACAAGCGCGCCAACGAGATCGACCCGCTCCGGCTGCGCCCGCACCCGCACGAGTTCGAGCTGTACTACGACGTGTAGCGAGATCAGTGCCGCTGATTGGACCCAGGCAAGACCCGAAGCCGGGCCCGCCCTTGCGGACGGGCCCGGCTTCGGCGTGTCAGTGTCGGGCACTCCTTAGCGCACCAGGTTCCCGAAGGTGCAGGTCCGACCGGTCGCCGTGGTCCGCGCCGGATTGCCTCATGCTTCGAGTGCCGCTCCCATGCAGCCCGCGGCGCCCAGGTTGCCGAGGTAGTCGATGAAGAACTTGATGATCTCGGATCCGCCCTCGGTGGTCTCGGCGAGTTCCTTGGTGGCGAACGGGGCGATGATGTTGGAGACGTTGCCGAGGATGCCCGCGGCCTCGGTTTCAGCGGACTGATCGGTCTGGAAGTTGTAGATGCTGCCGAGGACGGTGGATGCGATGGCGGAGGCCATGGTGAAGTACTGGCCGATCTCGGGCCACTCCTCCGGCGCGTCGCCCCCGGCCTCCAGGCCGGGCGGCTGGTAGTCGGCGAACTGGCCGCACAGCCCGACGACCGGCGGCACCAGCCCGAGCAGCCAGTTCGGCCAGATCATCGCGCCGTCGGGGCCGGAGCCGTCGATGGCGTTGGCGAACGGCGGCGCGGTGCTCCCGTCCTCGTTCGGCGCGCCAGGCCATTCCAGGATGGCCAGGACCAGGGGGGAAGCGATGTCGATCCAGCCGATGATGCCGGACGGCTCCTTGCCCACGACCCGGGACAGGTCGCCGACCGCGTCGGCGGCCCCCCAGATGCCCTGGCCGATCGCGGCGGACAGCCCCAGCCCGAACGCCCAGTTCGGCTGCGCGGCCACCCCGAGCTCGCTGTCCTGGCCGGTGCCGGCGGGGAACAGCGTGCTGCCGGAGCCGCTGATGATCCGGCTGGCCAGCGTGGCGGGGTACATCAGGACCAGGCTGACCAGGTGTCCGACGTTCATCGTGGTCTCGACGCCGAAGCGCTTCAGCACCTGCCCGACCAGCGGGATCTCCTCGAACCCGTGCGAGAGCATGGCGCTCAGCTGGCTCATGGCGGCCTGGCCCAGGTCGATGAGCGCCTGGACCAGCGCGTCGGCGAAGGCCAGCAGATCGTGCACGGCCTGCTTGAGCAGCGCGACAAGCTGGGCCAGCTGCCCCCCGTTATAGGAGTCGCCGCTCGCGAACAGGTCATTCAGCCCGCTCACGGTCCCGCTCCCGTTCCACAGCAGGGCACCGATGTCGGTCACGAATTGCAGGCCGTCCTGCAGCGCGGTGGCCAGCTGGGTGAGGGCCTGCTGCAGGTCGGCGTTCACCTCGGCCGGGGTGTCGCTGGCGAAGAAGGACTCGATCTTGTCCAGCAGCCAGTTGTGCTGGACGCCGCCGAGGTACTTCACCATGTCGAAGGCCCCTGACGGCGGGCTGGGCACCGCGCTGCCGAAGGTTACCTGAGCCACGCCAGGCATCACGATCGCGTCGATCTTCTGGTCGATGGCGTCCTCCAGGTTCGCGAAGAAACCCTCCGCTATCTGGCCGAATTCGGTCAGCTTGCCATTGACGGTCAGGGGCAGCTGCGTCAGCCAGGTCTGGACCATCTGGGCGTTCTGCCCGGCCTGCTGGATCAGCTCGCCGATGTTCTGCCGCAGCCAGGTGATGACATCGCCGATCTCGGCGCCGAGCTTCTGGAAGAACCCGGTGACGGCGTGGATGGCCGACCTCATGTCGGTGATCACGTAATCGGCCGTGCCGATGATCTCGTCCTCCACGGTGACGGCCAGGCTGATGGCCCAGTTCCAGGCGCCAGTGGCCTCGTCCTGGACCCAGTTCGCGGTGCAGGTCGCGACCTGGATGGCGTCGTGCCGCACGGCGTGGAAGAAGGACTCAGCGTCGTTCTTGACGGTGTCCCACCAGCCGGACAGCGACTGCAGCCGGTCCGGGTCGGCCAGCAGCGGCGCCTGCACGCCGCCCGGCGCGGGGGAACTGGTGTAGGCGGGCACGGCTCCGGACAGGTCCAGGGTCCACGACTTGGCATCGTCCGGACCAGGGGTGGCTCCCTGCCCGGCCTTGACGCACTGGTTAATCGCCGAGACCACCGCGCTCGCCGCGTTGGCCTGATCGTCGCCGGACAGGCCGGCCAGCCCCGGGCACAGCGGGGTGCCGTCGGCCTTGCGCGCGGCCACCAGCGAGCTGCCGGACAGCGATTCCATGTCATTCAGCGGCGCAGCGCCGGCCAGGTACGCGTGCACGTCCGCGTCCGGGCTGACCATGGCCGGGGCGCTGTCATCGCCTGCGTCGTCATCGGAGACGACCTGGACGGTCAGCTGGGGGGCGTCCAGCTCGACCGCCGGGGTAGCGAAGGTGACCCGGCCGTAGGAGCTGGTGGTGAACGTGGCCGGGTTGCCCGGCCCCAGCAGCGTGCTGCCACTGGCCTGCCAGGTGCCGGCCGGCCGGTCGGCGCCGACGGTCACCGCCGCGCCCGCCACCGCGGCGCCGTTGGCGTCGGTGACCGACAGCTGCACCCGCCAGCTGTCCAGTTCCTGCAGCGTGGCACTGTCCTGCTGGACCGGGACCAGCGACCAGCCCGTGGCCGGGTCCCTGGCCAGCACGTTCAGGGTCGCATCGGCCAGCACCACGAACAGCGTGCCCGCCGTGGCATCGGCCGGCGCGCTGTACACCGCCGTCACGTCCGGCTGCAGCGGGATCGGGCCGGCGACGTCGAGCGGGACCGCGGCCGGGTCGCCGTACTCGGTGACGACATTGACGGTATCGCCGACCAGCATGGCGAAGCTGAACAGGCCGGCGTCCTGCCACACGGCGACCTTGTCCGGCCCCAGCGCCGATCCGGCCGATCCGATGTCCGCCGGGCCGAGCGTCTCGCTGACCGGCGTGGCAAACCAGATGTCGCCGTGTGCATCCTGATAGGCGTAGCCGGGCGAGGACCACGACAGGCCGGCGGGGGGCCAGCCCACCCACAGCAGCGCGCCCTGGCCCTCCAGCTGGCCCCCGCTGGTGCTGACGGAGTACTGACCGTCTTGCTGGTACCAGGTGATGGTGCCGCCGGAGTCGGCCAGCACGATGCCGGCCGCCCACTCCGCGCCATTCCACGCCGACGAGGTCCACATGACCCACGCGTCGGTGATGCCGGTGACGCCCGGGCCCGACAGCGGCTCGACGTCGAAGCCGGTACCGTCCCCCGACGGCAGGTACAGCGAGAAGTTGCCGGACGTGTCCCGCGCGTAGAAGTACGGGATGCCCCCGGCGGGATCCAGCCCGGCCCGCAGCGGGCTCAGCTCGACGGTCTGCACCCAGAAGTCGGCGTCACCGACCGTGCTCCAGGTGCCGGTCGTGGTGTCGAAGTTCAGCGGTCCGATCATGACCGGCTGCTCGGTATCCCCCGATGGCGTGACGAAGACGCCCATCACGTTCCCGCTGCCGTCCGTCCCCACCGCCACGTCGGTGATCTCGTTCGGGATGGAGGTGTTCGGGTCCCCGCTCAGCAAGACGTACGTCCAGCCGCTGGTCGCCGCCGGATCGCGCTTCAGGTACCCCAGATTCCCGCCGGTCACGACGAGCGCTTCCACCGTGCCGTCCGACTGGATGAACGGCCGGACCAGGTCGCCAGGGTTGATGATCAGCTGATCGGTGAGGAAGTAATCCTCGCTCAGCACGCAGCTGCCCTGTACCGAGAAGGGCGGCGTGTACGGCGAAGCCGCCGCCCCCTCCATGCGCGGCGCAGAGGCAGCCGGGTGGGACTGGATGGTCATGGTGGATCTCCCTTTCTCAATGTGCGGACGCATTCCACTCTCGGCGGTGTCGAGATCCCAGTCCCTAGAGAGACTCCGCAGTTCACCCAGGAAGGTTCCCCCGCTTGTATCCACAGGCGTGGCGTTCTGGACCACCGAGATCGAGAATGGATGCCGGTTTGCCAACGGCTACGCTCTCATTGTCCGGATTGCCGACGTCACAGCCAAGAGCGAGGTGGGCGTGTGCAGGACCGGCAGACACCGCTCGATCTTTTCGCTGGCCGGACAGCGGAGCTCGCGGATGTCGGGGCGCTACCCTCACCCTTGGCCTGCGCGCCTACTTCCACCTGGCGCTGGCGGCCGAGAACGGCCAGGTCACGTACTTGCAGTCGGCCCTGGCGTGGCTGGCAGGATGGCTGGCGGAGCAGCGGGGCACCCCCCGAGGAGGCCGGGCGGATCTACCAGCGCGGCGAGGACACCGCCAGCACGGAAAGCCCGGTTCACACGGCCCGGTTACCACCTCGGCAACATCTACGCCAAATGCGGCCTGCAAGGACGGCAGCAGCTGCGGCGCTTCGTCGAGCAATGGCGCCAGCCGGCCGCGGTCTAACGGTCAGCCTGGCCCGGCGCGGCCCGCTGTGCCGGAGATGATCCGCTAGGAACCGATCGCTACCGAACGCTACTTACTAACGACAATGGGTTGCTAGTGCGCTATTATCAGTAGTGATCCTGATACCTTCCTGTCGGATCGGGCCCCGCCTGGGTTGCGCACCTGGCGGGGCCGCAACTTTCCGGGACCAGCGGCATGCCTGCGGCCGTGGCGCATGGCGGCTCGCCGGACTCTCGCGTTCAGGACCGCCCGGCCCTCCGCAAGGCGCGTCGTCGCCGGCCGCGGCGGAACCAGCCGTCCCGTCCCCCTACTGCGGTACCAGCGGGAGCGCCAGGTCCGTCCCGCGTGCGCCCGGCGGGCGGCGCTCAGCCGTAGAACAGCCGCTCCATCACGGCCCTGGCCCGCCGGGCGGCCCGCCGCCAGTCCTCGGCCAGTTCCTGATAGCCGTCAGGCGGGTAGCCGAGCAGCCGGGCGACGGCGGACAGCTCGGGGACCGCGGTCGGCAGGGTGTCCGAGGCGCGGCCCCTGGCCAGCATGACGGCATCCCTGATCCGGGTGGCGAGCAGCCAGGCGGCGGTGAGGGCATCACCGTCAGCCGCGCTCATCAGCCCGGCCCCCACCGCGGCCCCCAGCGCGCCGAGCGTGCGCGTCGTGCGCAGCTCCGGCATCGCGCCGGCATGCCGGAGCTGCAGCAGCTGGACCACCCACTCCACGTCCGTCAGACCGCCGGGGCCAAACTTCAGGTGCAGGGCGGGCTCGATGCCCCGCGGCATCCGCTCGGCCTCCATCCGCGCCTTAATCCGCCTTATTTCCCGAACGGAAGCCTCGTCGATTCCCCCGGCCGGGTGCCTGAACTCGTCCGCGATGGCCAGGAATGCCTCCCCCAGCTCGCGGTCCCCGGCGGCCGGCCGGGCCCGCAGCAGCGCCTGCGCCTCCCACGGCAACGACCACCGCCGGTAGTAGGCGCGATAGGAGGCAAGGGTGCGAACGAGCGGCCCCTGCCGTCCCTCGGGCCGCAGGCCTGCGTCCAGATGGAGGACCGGATCGGCTCCCGGCTGGCCCAGCACGGCGCGCAGCTCCTCGGCCACCGCGTGCGCAGCGCGGGTTGCCGCCTCCTCGCCGGCTCCCGGCCGCGGGTCGTGCACGAACAGCACGTCCGCGTCGCTCGCGTAGCCCATCTCCTGACCGCCCAGCCTGCCCATGGCGATCACCGCGAGCCTGGTCGGCAGCGGGCCGCTGCGCCGCTCGAAGTCCCGCATCACGGCCTGCAGCGCCGCCTCGATCGTCACCACAGCCACGGTGGTCAGCGCCGCGCCGACGTCCTCGGCACCGGCGAGATTCAGCACGTCCGCCATCGCCGTGCGCAGCAGCTCCCGGCGCCGGATCGCCAGGACGGCCCGCACCGCGTCGGTCAGGTCGTCGTGCCGGCCGACGGCGGCCATCGCCTCGGCGCGCAGCCCGCCGAGCGGAACCGGAGCGAGCTCGGCATCGCTGCCGAGCATCGCGACGGCTTCCGGCGCGCGCAGCAGCAGGCCGGTCGCGTACCGGCTGGAGGCCAGCACCCTGGCCATCCGCTGCGCCACGATCATGTTGTCACGCAGCAGCCGCAGGTACCACGGCGAGCCGCCGAGAGCCTCGCTGACCTGCCGGAAGGCAAGCAGCCCCGCATCCGGCTGCGGTGCGTCGGCGAACCAGCCGAGCAGCACCGGCAGCAGGGTGCGCTGGATGGCCGCCTTCCTGGACACGCCGGAGCTGAGGACCTCGATGTGCCGCAGCGCCCCGGCCGGGTCGATATAGCCGAGTGCTTCCAGCCGCTCAGCCGCCGCGGCCGGAGTAAGCCGGACGGCGGTGCCGGGCAGCTGCGCGACGGCACCCAGCAGCGGCCGGTAGAACAGCTTCTCGTGCAGCTGCCTGACCTGGCTGGCGTGCCGCCGCCAGCGGGCGGTGAACTCATCCGCCGGGTCTGGCCGGCCAGGGCCGACGCCAGTCCTGGCACTGCTGCCCGCCAGTACGCTGCCCGCGCCAGTCCAGGCCCTGCCCGGGCCGGGCGCGGAGCCCGCCAGGCCGGCCGCGGCACCGTCGGGCCCCGCGGCCGCTGCCGCGGCGTCACTGCCGAGCCGCATCCGCGGCAGCGCCCGGCCCAGCTGGCGAAGCACCGCCGGGTCCTCCGGCAGCATGTGCGTGCGCCGCAGCTGGCGCAGCTGCAGCAGGTGCTCGACGCCGCGCAGGAAGCGGTAGGCGGCGCCCAGGCTGGCTGCATCAGCCCGCCCCACGTACCCGCCGGCGGCCAGCGCGGCCAGCGCCTCCAGCGTGCTGGGCACGCGCAGGGCCGGATCGGCCCGGCCGTGCACCAGCTGAAGCAGCTGCACCGCGAACTCGATGTCCCGCAGGCCGCCGGGCCCGAGCTTCAGCTCCCGGCCCGCCTCATCGGGCGGCAGGCTGCCGATGACCCGGCGCCGCATGGCCTGCACGTCGGTCACGAAGTCATCGCGCTGGGCCGCCTGCCACACCATCGGCTCCAGCGCCGCCACGTAAGCAGCCCCGAGCTCGCTGTCGCCGGCGGCCGGCCGTGCCTTCAGCAGGGCCTGGAACTCCCACGTCTTCGCCCACCGCTCGTAGTAGGCCACGTGACTGGCCAGCGTCCGCACCAGCGGGCCGCTGCGGCCCTCCGGCCGCAGATTCGGGTCGACCGGGAACAGGGCGCCTTCCGGCGCGGCATGCGAGCAGACCCGGATCATGCCGCTGGCCAGCATGGTGGCCGTGCGCAGCGCCGCCGACTCATCCTCGTCCGCCGAGGCCGGCTCGGCCACGAAGATCACGTCGACGTCGCTGGCGTAGTTCAGCTCCCGGCCGCCGCACTTGCCCATGGCGATCACCGCCAGGCGGCAGGCCGCCGGGCCGACCGGGCCGGCCGGAAGGTCGGCCCGCGCAATGGCGAGCGCGCCCTCCAGCGCCGCGGTGGCCAGGTCGGCCAGCTCGGCCATCACCGCCTCGATGGGCTCGGCTCCGGTCAGGTCCCTGGCCGCCAGCCGCAGCAGCCGCCGCCGGTAGGCGGTCCGCAGCTGCGTCGCCGGGTCCCGCCCGCCCAGCCGCTCCCGGTCTGCCACCGGCGCCTCCGGGCCGCCCCTGTCGGCGGCCGAGCCCGCGCCGTTGGCCCCGCCAGCGCCGGGGCCGGCCGCTGCCGCGGCGCGGATCGCCGCCTGGCCGGCTTCTGCTCCCGAATCGGTGCCTGCGCCGACAGCGGCCAGCAGCTCGGCCCGCAGCCGGGGGCCCGACGGGCGGGCCAGCGCCTCCGGGCCGGCGAGCAGCTGCCAGTCGTCACGATGCCGGGCCAGGTGATCACCCAGCGCCGCGCTGACGCCGAGCACGCTGATCAGCCGGTCGCGCAGGTGCAGATCGTCATGCAGGGCGGCACGCAGCGCCGGGCCGGGCGCCATCCTGGCCAGGCTGGCCAGGGCCAGGTCCGGATCAGCGGCCGCGGCCAGCGCCTCGACCAGCGGCACGTCGGCCCCCTCCGCGTCGAGCCCGAGTTCCTCGAAGAGCAGCCGCTGGGCCCGTCCGGTGTCGGCGAAGCCCAGCGCCGCCAGTTGCCCGGCCAGCGTCCCGCGCGGCATGCTCACCCCTGCACGGTACCGGCTCGGATGATCGGGGCGACGCTGCGCGCCGGGCGGAATCGTGCCGTCAGGCGGGCTGGGAAGCAGCCAGGAGCGGCCCGGCCGGCCCGGCCTGGCCGCCGGAGGGCGCCAGGCCAGCCAGCAGATTTGCCGAGGCGGCCTGGAACCGCGCGATGTCGCCGTACGGGCGGGCGACGAGCATGGCTCCTTCCAGGCTGGCCACGATCATGCGGGCGGTGTCGCGGGCGGAGCCGGCGAACTCCAGGGTGCCGTCTTCCCGGCCCAGTTCCAGGACCTGCTCCAGCCAGCTCTCGTTCTGGTCGAAGAAACCGATCACGGCGTCCTGCATGGGCCGCGGGAGGGTCTGGTACTCGGCCGCGAGCATGCCGCACAGGCACATCTTGCGGTCGCTCAGCACGCGCAGGTAGACATCCGCGTAGGCGGCCAGCCTTGCGCTGGCGGCTGCGCCAGCGGATCCGGCCGCCGAGAGGGCCTCGGCGAACCGCGCGGCATACCGGGCGATGAGCGCCTCGCCGAGATCGGCCTTGGTGGCGAAATGGTAGTGCAGGGCGGCCTTAGTGATCTGCAGCTCGGCCGCGATGTCGGCATAGCTGAAGCCGTTGAAGCCGCGGACCTGGACCAGTCCCTCGGCAACGTCCAGGATCCTGGCTGCCGTGCCCGCATCGTCCGGCCCGCGCCGTGCCGCCATCTAATCCTCCGCAGCCCTTGACCACTGACCTATCAGTAAGTCAGACTTTGACCTATTGGTTAGTAAGTCTACTGGAGAACCACGTCAGCGGGCAGCTGGCGATCCGGATGGATGACGGCGCCGTGTTCGTCGCCGGCCCCGGAGACGTGACAGCGCTGCCGGCCGGCCACCACGCCCGGGTTGCCGGCGACGAGCCCGCGGTCACCGTCGACTGGTTCGGCGCGGGTAATTACGGCCGCTGACTCACCGACAGGTCACACCGCAGCCGGGGACCAGCCCCGGCTCAACCCGAGGGAGGCCATCATGGCCCGCAAGATGATCGACTGCCGCGCAGTGCCCAACGACATCGGCTGCACGCTCACCATCGCCGGCACCGAGGACGAGGTCCTCGACGCCGCGGCGGCGCACGCTGTCACCAGGCACGGCCACCAGGACACCCCGGAACTGCGGGAGATGCTCCGCGGCGCGCTGCAAGCAGCCGAGCCTGCCCTGGCATGAGCAGCATCAGCCAGGCCGCCGTTGAGCCGGCCGCCGTCGTCGGCCGGTTCAACGCGGCGTGGAACGACCACGACCTCCCCGCGGCGCTGGCCCTGACCAGTGACGACTGCGTGTTCGAGTCGACCTCGCCCGGCCCGGACGGGCAGCGCTTCGTCGGCCACGCGGCCATCGCCGCGGCCTGGAAGCCGATCTTCGACGACCGCTTGAGCCGCTTCACCGTCGAGGACTCGTTCACGGCGGGATCTCGCATCGTGCAGCGCTGGCGCTATGACTGGGACGGCGGCCACGTCCGCGGCGTCGATGTCATCACCGTCGCGGACGGCAAGGTCACCGAGAAGCTCGCCTACGTCAAGGGCTAGCGCTAGCCAGCCAGGCTCGGCGCAGCACGAACGGTCCAGCGGCTTAGCACGGCGCGCAGCCCGGCCGCCGTCGTGCCCGCCCCTGCATGGTGGACCACCGATCCGGGCGGATCGCAACGGCGGCTGCGGAGTCCGGCCCTCAGCTGCCGCCCTGGCGCTTCAGCCGCCTGATGAGCTTCGTGATCAGGTAGATCATCGCTATCACCTCCTCCGGGCCGGGCGGTCACTCGGGGCTGACCGCGGTCGCGTCCGCACGCTCGGCGGGAGCCCCGGCCCCTGCGGCCCTGGCTGTCGCCGCCCTGGCCTTGGCGGCCAGGATCCCGGTGCGGCCGAGCAGCATGGCCAGGGACAGGAAGATGAGGCTGTCAGTGAGGGCGCCCACGGTGACCTGGTTAGCCGCCATCCAGCTGCCGAGCTGGGCGCCGAACACGTGGCTGGCGCCGTAGGTGAAGTAGATGCGGCCGGCCGTGACGGCGACCCAGACGGCGGCATACGGCAGTGCCGCGCGCGAGATGGCGCGGCCGGCCTGGCCGTCGTGGCCAACGCTGATCGCCGTGGCGGCCAGGACGCCGAGGGCCAGCCCCGCGGCCGCGCCCGCGATCTCCAGCGCCAGGCCGCTCCCGGAGGAGGCAGCGCCTTTGAAGAAGAACGGGATGATGACGGCGGCGGCGATCACCGGGCGCAGCAGCCGCATCGGGGTGACCTTGCGCCGGCCGAGGTCGGCCGACAGCACCACGGCGAGGATGACGAGGTTGAGAATCCAGACGCTGGCGGGCACGGGATCTCCTGAATGAGACAGCCTGACGGGCGGGTGAGCTGACGGCTGCCACGCTAGGCGCCGCCGCGGGACACGCGCGCCGGCCCGCGGCTTGATCCCGGGTGGAGGCCGGGTGGAGACAGCGACGTCGCCGTGAGATCAGCCTGGCCGCCGGCCCGGGCTGCCAGATACCGTGGTACCGGCCGTCCGGAATTACCGGCAGGAACGCTGCTCCCGCCCGGCCTGCCAGGAGAGTGCGTGTTCCTCTTTCTCGTCGGACGCAAGCTGGCCGCGAGCCGCCAGGACCAGGCACTGCCCGCCCGGATGGCGGACGTGTCTCATGCGATGTACCTGTTCCGGGCCGCTGTCGTGGCGGTCGCGCTGGTCGCGGTGTGCTTTGCCCAGCCGCATCCGTGGACAGCCGGGAGCCGCGGCCTGGCGATCGCGGTCACGCTCGTGATCGCGGCCATCGGCTGGATCACCTGGATGCTCGCTGAGCGCAGCTACCGGCTGCGAGTGGCCGACCTGATCGTCCTCGGTGCAGCCGGCGGCGCGCTCACGGGGCTGTCGCCCAACAGCGCGGCCATCGCGGTCTGCTGCATCGTGACCTTCAGCGCAGGCGAGCACCTGCGCGCTGATCTGTCCCTGGGCATCAGCACGGAGACGCTGGCGGCCTTCCTCGCCGCCGCGCTGGCCACCGGCGCGTCGACCGGGGACTTGTTCGGCTACGCAGCCGCCATCGCCGGCATGTGGATCCTGGGCGTGACCCGGCGCGGCTCGATGCTGCGGGCCGAGCAGGCCGAGCAGGACGCGGGCCGCCTGACCCCGCGCGAATCGGAGGTGCTGCGCCTGATCGCGGCCGGCGAGTCCAACCGCGCGATCGCGCGGATCCTGTTCGTCAGCGAGGCCACGGTCAAGACGCACGTCAACCGGATCTTCGCCAAGACCGGGTCCCGGGACCGGGCACAGGCCACGCGCTACGCCTACGCTCACGGCTACGCCGATCCCCCGGCCCCCGCCGCCCCGCGGGCGCGTCCGCACCCGTAGCCTGCATCCGCCGGGATAACGGCAGGCCAGCAAGAAAGCGCCGCGCTGCCCGGCGCGGTGTCGCCGGTAACCGAGCCGGGAGGCAGGACAGCTGTGAAGACCGTGAGCGCGACCATTTACATCGACGCCTCGCCGATGGCGGTGTGGGCGATCCTCACCGACCTGAGTCGCTACCGGGAGTGGAACCCGCTGTTCCGTGAGGCGTCCGGCGACGTGATCGCCGGGAAGAGGATCAGGCTGCGCAGCGCCCATCCGGCCAGCGGCCGGATGATGACTATCAAGCCCAGGATCGTCGCTGCCGAGCCCGGTGCCGAGCTGCGGTGGTCCTCCAGCCTGCCGGGCATCATGACGGGCGAGCACAGCTTCACCCTGAGCCCGGTGGGCACCGGCACCCGGCTGGTCCAGAGCGAGAGCTTCAGCGGCGCCATGGTGGCGTTCTCCGGCAGGGCTTTCGCGAGCACCGAGGCCAGCTTCCAGGGCGTCAACGAGGCTCTCAAGGAACGTGCCGAGGCCAACTGATCATCGGGCGCCGCGGCGATGACTCTGGCCAGCACGGCAGGAAGCCCGGATGCCCGGCCGGGCATGCACTGGACGGCAGTCACGGGCGGGGCAGCCGACGGGCCTGCGCGGCTCCGCACCGCTCCCGGCGCCGCGTTCTGTCAGCGGGGCGTGGCACAGTTCTCTGGTGGATGATGGCCCGTCTGCTTACCGCGAATGGAGTGCCGGGGCCCGGCTCGCTGCTGACGTCGCGTGCCTGTGGGCAGCAGTGCCCGACCCCGCGGATCCCCGCGACGCCCTGGTTCTGCCCGACGCCTGCATCGACGTCATCTGGGATGGATCATCGCTGTTCGTGGCCGGCCCGGACACCGGACCGGTGCCGGTGCCCTGGCGGCCCGGCACGATGTTCGCCGGCCTGCGGTTCCGGCCGGGCCGGGCGCCGGGCTTCCTGGGCCCGCCGGCGTCGGAACTGCTTGATCAGCGGGTGACCCTGGCCGACCTGTGGGGACGACCGGCGGCGGACGCCCTGCAAGAGCGCGTGCAGCGGGCACCGGACGTGCGCGCCGCGGCGGCAGCGCTGGCTGCCGCCGTCGAAGCGCGCGCCGCGATAGCCCGCCCCGCTGACCCGGTGGTGAGCTCGCTGGTTGACTGGCTGCAGCGTGGGCCCGAGTCCGCGCGGGTCGTCCGCGAGGCCGCACGGGCCCTGGGGGCAGGCGAGCGCCGGCTGCACCGGCGGTGCTGCGCCGCGGTGGGCTACGGCCCCAAGATGCTGGAGCGCGTCCTGCGGTTCCGCCGGGCCCAGCGCCTGGCGGCTGCGGGCTCCAGCCTGGCCGCCGTGGCCGCTGAGGCCGGCTATGCCGATCACGCCCACCTTGTCCGTGAGTGCCGGCGCCTGTCCGGGCGCGCGCCGTCCGATCTGTTCAAGACGGCCAGCCAGCTGCCGGCCTAGCGTGGGGCTCATGGAGAACGCATTTGCCGCAGGGGATCTCTTCCTGCTCCGCCAGGCGCGGCTGCTCGAGCGCCGCCTGTTCGCCGCCTGCTTCCTCGGCCAGTCGCTGTCCCGGGTCATCGACGCGCTGCGCGGCTACCAGAACGACGACGGCGGCTTCGGCCACGCGCTCGAGCCGGACAAGCGCTGCCCGGCCAGTCTGCCGGTTGACGTCGAGGCCGCCTTCCAGGCGCTGGCCACGGTCGGCGCCACCGATCGCAAGATGGTCCTGCGGGCCTGCGACTTCCTCGCCGCCGCAGCCGCCGAGGCCGGAGCGGGCGGCGGCGTTCCGCTGGCCTTCCCGGTCATCGAGTCCTTTCCCCGCGCCGAGCACTGGACCGAGTGGACCTACCAGCCCGGTCTCAATCCGACCGCCGGGCTCGCGGGCCTGCTCTACCAGCTCGGCGTCGAGCATCCGTGGCGGGAGCAGGCCACCCGGTACTGCTGGGAGAAGATCGAGTCAGGCGGCGCGACGGACTTCGTGCACACGCTCGCCGAGGTGCTTGTCTTCCTGGAGCACGTGCCGGACCGCGACCGGGCCAACGCCTGCGCCGCGGATCTGGCCGGTCAGCTGGCCAAGGTCCCCGGCCTGCACCTGGACCCCGGCGCCCCCGGCTACGGCCTGACGCCGCTGCAGCTCGCGCCGGCCGCCGACTCGCGCTGGCGCCGGCTGTTCACCGACGAGCAGATCAGCGCTCACCTCGATCAGCTCGAGCGGAGCCAGCAGGCCGATGGCGGCTGGCCGGTCAGCTGGCAGCCCCCGAGCGAGGCATCGCTGCTGGAATGGCGGGGAATCGTCACGCTCCAGGCGCTGCGCACGCTCACCTCGTACGGCCGCCTGGCCCCGGCCACCTGAGTCAGCCGGCGGCGGGCCGCAGGCAGATCATCTCCCGCATCCCGCATGGCGGGATCCGCGGGTTCGGCCGCAGCTGGCCGCCGATCAGGCGGCTCCCGGCCGCAAGCAGCGCGTTGCCCGGATCCCACAGCGCGGGCTGCGCCCGTCCGCCGGCCGTGACGCTGTCGAGCAGGCAGCCGGAGGTGCTGACGACCAGCACTGGCGGTAGCCCGGCGGCGGCGCGGAAGGCAAAGCCGTAGCTGGCCTGGATAAGCGGGCAGGAGGCGAGCTGCTGACCTGCCGCGTGCTCGCCATTCAGCAGGCTGGCCAGCTCGGCTATCACGGCCGGCGCGGTGATAGTCCGGCTGACCTGGCGCGGAATCGGATTGAGGCTGGCACCGGTGATCGTGACCGCGTGCAGGCGAGCCGCCCGCACGTACTCGGCCACTGACCGCGGCGGGAACCAGATCACCTGGGCGTCGGCGCGCAGCAGCGAGCCCCGGCCATCCGGCACCACGCTGGCCAGCAAGTAGACCGCGTCGATGCCGGGCGGCACCGAGTGCGGCGAGTAGCCCACGTTCTCCATGTCCGCGCCAGGCCGGCTGCCTGCCTCGCCATGGCTGGAGACCGGGAGGCCGGCGGGCGCGTGCGCGAGCAGGAAGCCGTCCGCGGCCGCCATCGACTCCGGCAGGGCGAACAGCAGGTGCAGGTCCGCCGAGTCCTGGCCGCCCGCATACAGATCGGGGTCGCGCAGCTGGCCGGGCAGCTGCGCTACCGCGGTGCGCCGGGCTCCGGGCGGCAGCCGCAGCTGCCCCAGCTCCCGCCTGGCCAGGGCGAGCGCCTCGGCGCGCGAGCCGGCCGGCGGAGTGCCGGGCAGCTGACCCGGGCGGGTCGTGCCCGGCGCCGGGGAACTCGCCGAGCCGGATTCCGCCGCCGGGCGGGTAGCGCCAGCCAGGCTGCCGCGGCTGGCTGACCCGGCCACGCTGCCGCAGCCAGCGATCGTGATGCACGTCATCGCGGCAACGGCCAGCAGCGTGCGCGGCCAGGCACTCCAGCATGATGGTCGCATCGCGCGCCTCCCGGCCGGCTTCTGCCGGGCGATCCGTTCGGGCGCCCGGTGCCGGTTAGACGCGGGCTGACGGCATCCGGTTCCGGACCGGCGCCCGGGCCGGCGTCACGCTGGAGGCGAGCCGGCCTCAGATCTGGGTCGGGCCGAACGTCGGCTGTCCCAGGCGGGCGGCCAGCGGGTTCCAGAGCGCCACGAATTTCTGCTTGACCACGGTCGCCTCGTCCGAGGCCCGCACGCCGGCCAGGTAGGAGCTATCGCTGGTGCTGACCGGGCACTGCCCCCCCTGCCCCAGGTCTTGCATCCAGCCGATGAATTCGTCGTCCGCCAGGATGGAGAGCCGCAGCGCCCGGCGGAGATAGTCCCGCATGAGCTCGCCTGACGGGATGGCTGACACGTCCAGCGCGGCGAGCCGGTCGACCGCGCTGCGGCGCCGGCTGACCGCCTCCCGGATCCGGATGATGGCCGCGGGCGGGGCCGCACTGCAGCCCGTGACCTCGTCGGTCGCGCTGACGACGGTGTTGCGCGCCCCGGCACTCAGGTCGATGACCGCGCCCATCTGCGCCAGCTCGGCGCGCGGTGTCGCGGTGCGGACCGCTCGGGGTGACCGGCCGGCCGTGGCCGACACCCGGCTGGCCGCACCGCCCAGATCGCTGCTCCGGACCACGAAGATCCCGATGCCCACGACGAGCAGGAAGGCCATCAGCACCAGTCCGGCTATCGCTCCGAAGCCGAGGCGGCCGCTGTCCGGCGGCTGGGCGGGCTGGGCAGGCTGAGGCTGCTGAGGTGGCCGCCGGGCAGCACTGCCCGGACGGCCGCCTCCCCGGCCGGCCGAGCTGCGGGCAAAAATCTCCTCCAGCGGGCTGCTGGTCGCGTCATCCGCTGGCGCGTAACGCTCCTGCTGGCCGGTCTCGGGTCCGGAGTAGCGGTCCTGCTGGCCGGTCTCGGGTCCGGAGTAGCGGTCCTGCTGGCCAGTCTCCGGCGGCGCGTAACGGTCCTGCTGGCCAGTCTCCGGCGGCGCGTAACGGTCCTGCTGGCCGGTCTCCGGCGGCGCATAACGGCCACCGGCCGCCCCCTCCCTGCCGCCAGGAAGCATCAGCTTCATTGTTCGCTGCGGGTCCGCTCCCTGCGGGTCCGCTCCCTGCGGGTCCGCTCCCTGCGGGTTGGCTTGCCGCAAATCGGGCGGCGCCGTCAGCCTGACGGTCCGCTCGGTGTCCGGCGGGGTCGGCAGGCTCACGGTCCGCTCCGGGTCGGCCGACGCAGTGGTCCCGGTGGCCTGCTCGGACGGAAGGCCCCGCCCGCAGCTCAGGCAGAACGGCGCTGAATCCAGCGGAACAAGCGCACCGCACTCAGGGCAGTGGCGCGTCATACCGCTCCTTTCGTCGCCCGGTGTCTCCGGTCACCGGTGCTGGCGCAGCGCGAGGCCGGGGCATTGCTGCCCGGCCGCAGGCTGGCGAGAGCACGGCGGCAGGCGGTGACCACCCGTGACAGTGCGCTTGCGAGCCGTCGCGACGGCGTCAGCCCGCATGCCTTACCCGGATCTCGTCAAAGTACCTGCTAAGCGAGCCGGGCGCGGCCAGGTCTGGCCGCAAGCATCAGAGAACGGGCAGGTAACGGTCGAGCTCGAACTCGGTGACCTGGCGGCGGAACTCCTGCCATTCCTCCCGCTTGTTGCGCAGGAAGAAGTCGAAGACGTTCTCACCCAGCGTCTCGGCGACCAGCTCGCTGCCCTGCATGACGTTGATCGCCTCGGACAGGTTCTGCGGCAGCGGGTCGATGCCGAGCGCGCGCCGCTCGGCCGACGTCAGCGCCCAGACGTCGTCCTCGGCGCCGGGCGGAAGCTCGTAGTCCTCCTCGATGCCCTTCAGCCCGGCGGCCAGGATCACGGCGAAGGCCAGGTACGGGTTGCAGGCCGGATCGATGGACCGGAACTCGATCCGCGTCGCGTTGCCCTTCTGCGGCTTATACATCGGGACCCGGATGAGGGCGGAACGGTTGTTGTGCCCCCAGCAGACGTAAGCCGGCGCCTCACCGCCGGCTCCGGCTATCCGTTCTGTACCGCCCCAGAGCCGCTTATAAGAATTGACCCACTGGTTACAAACCGCGGTGATCTCGGCGGCATGCCGGAGCAGCCCGGCGATGAACGCGCCGCCGATCTTGGATAGCTGGAACTGGCCGGCCGGGTCGTGGAACACGTTGCGGTCGCCCTCGAACAGCGACATATGGGTGTGCATGCCGGAGCCCGGGTACTCGGAGAAGGGCTTCGGCATGAACGAGGCGTAGACCCCCTCCTGCAGCGCCACTTCCTTCATCGCCAGCCGGAACGTCATGATGTTGTCCGCCGTGGTCAGCGCGTCGGCGTAGCGCAGGTCGATCTCCTGCTGGCCGGGCGCGCCCTCGTGATGGCTGAACTCCACCGAGATGCCCAGCGCCTCGAGCATGCTGATCGCGTTGCGCCGGAAGTCATGGGCGATGCTGTGCGGGGTGTGGTCGAAGTAGCCGCCGGTGTCGATCGGGCGGGGCTTGACACCGGGCTCCGGCTTGTCCATGAGCAGGAAGAACTCAATTTCCGGATGGGTGTAGAAGGTGAACCCCAGCCGGGCCGCCTTGTTCAGCGCGCGCTTGAGCACGTGCCGCGGGTCCGCGAACGACGGGGTGCCGTCCGGCATCAGGATGTCGCAGAACATCCGGCCGGTGCCGGCCGAGACGCCGCCGCTCGGCATCAGCTGGAAGGTCGACGGGTCGGGCATGGCGATCATGTCCGCCTCGTAGACCCGGGAGAAGCCCTCGACGGCTGAGCCGTCAAACCCGATCCCCTCGGCGAAAGCGCCCTCCAGCTCGGCGGGCGCGACTGACACTGACTTGAGGTAGCCGAGGACATCGGTAAACCACAAACGCACAAAACGGATGTCCCGCTCCTCAAGGGTCCGGAGCACGAACTCTTCCTGCCTGTTCACGGCGACAGTCTGCCCGGCGTATGTTTCGGGCAGGTTACGAGCCCGGCGGCGGCGCCAGGCCGGCCAGCCAGGCCGCGGCCGGGGCGGCGGAACGAGCCGCTCCGCCGGGTGCCGGCCGGATGAGTGCCGCAGCCATGGCCAGGGAAGCGGGCCGGGCCGCTCCCCCGTACCGTGGCCGGAGCCGGGCCGGCTCAGTGCCGCAGCCATTGCCGGTACTTCGGGCGCGAGGACCGCCGCCAGGCATGCCGTGCCTGCTCCTGCCGCCACAGCACCTCCGCGGCATCGCGCTCATGCGGCAGGCCGAAGGTGAAGGCGTTCTCCCCGGCCAGGAAGGAACTCACGCCCAGCTCCCGGTCCAGGCCGCGGGCGACAGCGGCATCCTGGTGGTCGCCGAGCACCGACTGCAGCTTCTTCATCTGCCGGCCGAAATGCCGTCCTCGGCCTGGTGGTCACGCTCACCATGCTGCCCGAGCCCAAGGGCACCAGCCTCGAGGACTTCACCGAGCCAGCGCCGGCCAGCCAGGCGGCGTTCGGGGTGGCGGTCAGCCGCGGCGTGCGGTCGCCGGCTGCCTGAGCGCCGCCCGGAGCCGTCAGGTCCGCCTGCGCGCACGGCGCATAGGCTTGCGTTGTGCCACAGTTGCGTATCGCGCTCGCCCAGGTCAACGCGACCGTCGGGGACCTGGCAGGTAATGGTGACCTGGTTGTCTCCTGGACCCGGCAGGCGGCCGCTGCGGGCGCCCGGGTCGTGGTATTCCCGGAGATGATGCTGACCGGCTATCCGGTGGAGGATCTCGCGCTGCGGTCCTCGTTCGTGGCGGCCTCGATCTCCGCGCTGCACGAGGTTGCCGCACGGCTGGCAGCCGAGGGGCTGGGGCAGATGGCTGTCGTGGTCGGCTATCTGGACCGCCGCAGCGGCCTGGCGCCGCGGCTCGGCCTGCCCGCCGGCGCGCCGCTCGACGCGGCGGCACTGCTGCACGGCGGCCGGGTCGCGATCACCTCGGCGAAGCATCACCTGCCGAATTACGGGGTCTTTGACGAGTACCGGTACTTCGTGCCGGGGAACACGCTGCCGGTGTTCCGGCTGCCGGGCGGCGACGGCGAGCCGGTCGACGTGGCGATCGCCATCTGCGAGGACCTCTGGCAGGACGGCGGCCCGGTCGCCGTGTGCCACATCGCCGGCGCCGGGCTGCTGGTCGTGCCGAACGCCTCGCCCTACGAGTGCGGCAAGGACGACACCCGGCTGGAGCTGTGCCAGCGGCGCGCCCGTGAGGCGGGCGCCGCGCTGGCGTACGCCAACATGATCGGCGGCCAGGATGAGCTGGTCTTCGACGGCGACTCGATCATCGTGGACGCGGCCGGGCTGCTGCTGGCTCGCGGCCCTCAGTTCGAGGAAGCCCTCGTCCTCGCCGACCTGGACCTGACCGCCGCCCGCCAGGACCATGGCCCTGGCCGGGAGTCGGCGGACGCCGCCGACGGCTCGATCATGACGATCGAGCGAATCGAGCTGGCCGCCCCGGCCGCCGGCCCGGCCGGGGCGGTCAGCCAGGCCGCGGCAGGCGCGCAGGGCACGCTGTGGCCGCGCCTGCCCGACCTGGCCGAGGTCTACCAGGCGCTCGTCACCGGGCTCCGTGACTACGTGCGGAAGAACGGGTTCGGCTCGGTGATCCTGGGCCTGTCCGGCGGCATCGACTCAGCGCTCACCGCCACCATCGCGGCCGACGCGATCGGGCCCGACCAGGTGAACGTGGTGCTGATGCCGAGCCGCTACTCCTCCGATCACTCGATCAGCGACGCCGAGGACCTGGCCAAGCGCCAGGGCCTGCCGGCCAGGACGGTGCCCATCGGCCCCATGGTGGACGCCTTCGAGGCCGAGCTCGACCTGCACGGGCTGGCCGCGGAGAACCTGCAGGCCCGGATCCGCGGCATGATCCTGATGTCACTGTCCAACGAGGAGAACCACCTGGTGCTCACCACCGGGAACAAGAGCGAGCTGGCCGTCGGCTACTCGACGCTGTACGGGGACTCGGCCGGCGGCTTCGCGCCGATCAAGGACGTGCTGAAGACGCTGGTCTGGGAGCTCGCCCGGTGGCGCAACCAGGAGGCAGCCGGCCGCGGCGAGGTGCCGCCGATCCCGGAGAACTCGATCACCAAGCCGCCGAGCGCGGAGCTGGCCCCCGGCCAGGTCGACACCGACTCGCTGCCCGACTACCAGGTGCTCGACCGGCTGCTCGACGACTACGTCGAGCAGGACAAGGGCGCAGAGGCGCTGATCGCCGCCGGGCACGACCCGGAACTCGTGGCGCGGGTGATCCGCCTGGTCGACCGGGCCGAGTACAAGCGCCGGCAGTACCCGCCCGGGCCGAAGATCACCGTGAAGAACTTCGGCCGTGATCGGCGGCTGCCGATCACGAACGCCTGGCGGGAGACGCTGCGCCCGTCCGGCCGGCCCGGCTAGAGCCCGGCGTGGCCCGGGTCGGCGTGGCCCGGGTCGGCGTGGCCCGGGCCGGCGTGGCCCGGGGCGGCGTGGGCCGGTACGGGCCGACGGCCTGGACGCGCTCAGCTGGCCCGCGCGGGGGTCGGCTTCTCCCTGACTACGTCGCGTGGCGCCTTGTCATCGCGCAGGCCCAGGAACCGGGGGTGGCGCAGCTGCCCGGCGGTGGTCCACTCCGTGAAGCCGACCTGGGCCACCAGCTTCGGGTCGACCCAGTGCACGCCGGATCGCGGCAGCTCGCCGCGGTCGAATGGCGGCTGCCGGCGCTCCAGGCGGCGCAGCTGGTCGTGCAGGCGGCGCAGAGTCACCTCGCTGAAGCCGGTCCCGACCTTGCCGGCGTACACCAGGCGGCCGCTGGCGTCGTAATAGCCGATCAGCAGCGCGCCGAAGCCCTCCCGGCCGCCGCGCGGGTCGGTGTAACCGCCGATCACGACCTCCTGCGAGTTCACGCACTTGAACTTGAGCCAGTCCCGGCTCCGGCCGGAACGATACGGCGCGTCGGCGCGCTTGGCGATCAGTCCCTCCCAGCCCCAGCGGCAGGCCTGGTCCAGGTAGTCCTCGCTGGCGCCGGTCCGGTAGGGCGTCAGCCGCAGCGGGCCGACGGGCCGCAGCATCTGCCGCATCGACCGCTTGCGCGCCCGCAGCGGCAGGCCGCGCAGGTCCTCTCCCTCAGCGTGCAGCAGGTCGAACAGGTAGTAAGAGACGGGCACCTGTCCGATCAGCTCCGCTGACGGCTCCAGGACCTGCATCCGCTGCTGCAGCCGCGCGAAGCTCGTCCTGCCCCGGTCGAAGGCGACTACCTCACCGTCGGCGATGAAGCTGTCCGCGTGCATGTCCCTGAGCGCATCCGCGAGCTCCGGATAGGTGCTGGTGACCGGCTTCTTGTTCCTGGTCAGCAACCGGACAGTGGCGCCCTCGACGAAAGCCAGGCACCGCTCGCCGTCGAGCTTCCGCTCGTACATCCAGTCCCGGCTCCAGAACCGGGCGCTGGTCAGCGTGGCCAGCTCAGGTTCCACCCATGACGGCAGCACGTCGCCTCCTCCGGCTCGCCCACGTTCCGGTCTGCCCGCCCGCGCGCAGTTCCAAGCAGTCCTCCCGGTATGGTGCGCCGGCCCAGCCAGCCGCCGCACTCTCCCGCCTAGTTCTGCCGTAACGGGCGAAATGCCGGATAAACCGGCAGGTCAGGCACGTCCCAGTGGTCAGTCGCCGCGAGCAGGCTTCGCATCAATGCCGCCAGCGCCGGCAGCGCGCCCGCCGCCTGCAGCTCGCGGCCGAGCATCTGCCAGCGGTAGCGCAGCAGCTGGCGGCCGCTCGGCGCCTGCGGGACGAACTGGTTCATCGGCCGGTCCGCCGTCACGCTGCGGTCCAGCAGGTAGGTCATGGCGTGAATGGTCCACGCCGCCATCGCCCGCACGACCCCGGCCTGCCAGACGGCGTCGTCGGCCAGCTCGCCGAAGACCGCCGACACCTCGGCCCGGTAGGCGAGCTCGGCCGCCGCGGCGAGCTCCGCGGGCAGCCGCGAGACGCACCAGCAGGTGCTGAACGGCATCCGCAGGTACGCCGCGTCCAGGAACACCGAGTGAAACTCCGCGTTCTCGAAATCGACGAAACGGATGCCGGACGCGGTCATCAGGTTGTTGTCAGGGCAGATGTCCCCTGGCGAGAAGACCTCGTAGCCGCCGGGAGCCAGGATCGAGGCCACGTCGGCCAGGTCGCCGGCCAGCCCTGGCGGCGGGGTGATGCCCAGCAGGGCGGCCAGGCCGGGCGCCGACTCGATCCTGCGGTGCAGCCAGTGGCGGGCGCCGGCCGGGCTGGCGGCGGGATAGGCCGCCTGCAGGGCCGCCAGCTCGCGCTGCCGCCCGGCGGTACGCACGGCCAGCTGGCCACAGGCCCGGGCCCAGCTGAGCAGGGCGCCGGCCGCTGCCCCGGCTGCCTCCGCTGACTCGCCGAGGAGCAGGTCAGCCAGGCTGGGCGCGGCGCCGAGGTCGCTCATCACCACCAGCGGGACCGACGCGTCCGATGCCAGCAGCCGCGGTCCCGCCCCGGCCGGGCCGGCGAAGGCCAGCCCGGCGGCCTCGGCGGCAAAGCCGCGCCAGCCCTCGGCCGCGGCGGGATAGGACTTGATCACGACAGTGCCGCCGCCGCGCCGCTCACAGCGCAGTACCGTCGACCGGTCGCTCCCGCCGAGGTCCGCCCCGGCGGTCAGGGGCGTGCCGAGAGCGTCCGACGCCGCCTTGAGCACGGCCTCTACCGGCGGACCATCCACGAGCAGTTATCTCATCAGACGGCTATAGGCACGCCGCGCCCGGCCTCGCGCCCTGGCTCCACGTCCTCGCGCGCAGCCTCGCCACGCTGCGGAAACGTCGTCGATGCGTGATTACCGCTGCTGTATCCGCAGCAGGCACGCACCCACGCCGCCGGGCTGCGGCCGCGTCCCGGCAGGCGGCCTGGGGCCCCCGGCCTCCTGCCCCCGGCCTCCTGCCCCCGGCCTCCTGCCCCCGGCCTCCTGCCCCCGGCCTCCTGCCCCCGGCCTCCTGCCCCCGGCCTCCTGCCCACGGCCTCCTGCCCCCGGCCTCCTGCCCCCGGCGCCCGGCCTCGCCACGCTGCGGAACGTCGTCGATGCGTGATTACCGCTGCTGTATCCGCAGCAGGCACGCACCCACGTCGCCAGGAGGATTGGTCGCCGGAGAAGCCGCCCGGGGAACCGGGGCGGCGGGGAGCCCGGCCGGGCGGGAGGGTCAGCGGCCGAGCCGGGCACGGACCAGGCGGGGTACCACCGCCCGGCCCGTGATGGGGCGGAACCGGTCCGAGGCGGCCTGCAGGGCCCGGTACTCCCCATCGGACAGCTCAATGTCGGCGGCGGCGGCGTTGCTTTCCAGTTGCGCGACGCTGGACGCGCCAGGGATCGCGGTCACCCGGGGATGGTGAAGGACCCAGGCGAGGGCGATCTGCGACGGGCTGGCGTCGTGCGCGGCCGCTACCTCCCGCAGCACCGCGATCAGGTCGCTGGCGCGCTCGAGGTTGTCGGGCAGAAAGAGCGGGTTGGCGGCCCGGATGCGGTTGGCCGGCCGGCTGCCGCGGTGGTACTTCCCGGACAGCAGCCCCTGGGCGAGCGGGCTGTAGGCGATCACGATGCGGTCGTGCGACTCGGCGAACGGCAGCAGGTCCTGTTCCGGAGAGCGGTCGACCAGGCTGTAGCGGACCTGGTTGCTCAGCACCCGGCTGCCGAGTGCATCCTCGGCTGCGCGCCAGCGCTGCAGCGAGTAGTTGCTGACGCCTGCCTCGCCGACCAGCCCGACCCGCTGCAGGGCCCGCATGCCGCGCATGATGGTGCCATCGCGGATCACCGGATTCGGCTGGTGCACCTGGTAGAGATCGATCCGGCGGACGCCGAGCCGGTTGGCGCTGGCGATGGCGCGCTGCTCGACGACGGGGGCCAGGGGCAGCACGGGGAAGATCTTGGTGGCCAGGAAGACCGATTCCCGGTCCTCGCCGAGGGCCTCGCCCAGGATCCGCTCGCTGCGGCCGAATCCGTAGATCTCGGCGGTGTCGAAGAGGGTGACGCCCAGCTCCAGGGCGCGCCGGACGATAGCGCGTGCTTCCTGCTCGGCGTACGGCTTTCCGTATCCCCACTCGGCGGAGCCGAACTGCCAGGTGCCCAGCCCGATCCTGGAGATCCTCTTAGCGGTGTCGATGTCCAGATAGCGCATGAACCCAGTCTCCGCCCCGCCGCCCTGACCTGGCCGGCCGGGGCGGGCGGCGGTGCCGAGGCGCTCGGACGAGGCAGCTCAGCTCTCGTGGGCCACGTCACGATCCGAGTCCGGGAGGGCCTGCACCGGTGGTCCTGCGGCCCGCTGCGAACTGGCCATCAGGGATACTGAGCCGGTCCGTTCAGGGAACGCCCCTGCGGCGCCGCAGAGCCCCTGGCATCCCGGCCGCAGGTTACGCCTTAATCGCGACGAACGGACGCACTGGCCCAATCTCTGCCAATAAACCGCTTAAGGGTCAATCGTGCCGGATGGCGAACGCGCGATTGAGGCCTGGCCGTGAGCGGCCCCACGCCGTACGGGAAATGCGACCGGGCCAGGTAAGGAATGGCAGCGGTTGCGCTTCCCGCCTCTCCCTTGACCGTTTGAACGTACTCTGGGAGACTTCCGAGCTAGGTCTAGGGCCAGGGGAGGCACGGCTTCCCGGCGAGGGGGGCCAGTGCAGCTTTTCCTTTCCTACGCCAGGGCGGATCGGCCGCAGGCTGAGTCTCTGGCACTGCGCCTCCGCCAGGCGGGAATCACTACCTGGCTGGACAGTGACCTGGTCGGCGGTCAGGAATGGTGGGACAAGATCCTGGAGCAGCTTCGCTCCTGCGACGCTGTCCTCGCGGCCATGTCGAAGGCCTGCATTAAGTCTGAGGCCTGCCGCTCGGAACGACGGTACGCTGCCGCACTGGGCAAGCCGATCCTGCCGTTAACCCTGGAACCCCTCAGCGCCGGCATGCTGCCCGGAGATGTAGCCCGGATTCAGGCCATTGATTACTCGCAGCCCGATGAGGCTGCCGCATTCAAGCTGATTGGCGCCATTTATGCTCTGCCCAAGCCGAAGCCATTACCGGATCCGCTCCCTCAGCCGCCAGCCGTGCCGGAGTCATACCTGGGCGATCTGGGCGATCGCATAGCCTCGCCGAAGCTCGACATGGACGAGCAGCTAGCCATCATGGCGCGACTGGAGGACGCTCTCGCCGCCGCGACGGACCCGCGCGACCGGCAGACAGTCGCTGAGCTGACCGGCCAGATGGCCACCCGCCCGGACCTGTTCGCCAGCACGCTCCGCCGGGTCGAGCGCCTCCAGGCTCAGCTGGGGACTCAGCAGGCGCCCCCGAAGGACAAGGAGCGGCGGCAGCGCGGCGGCACCGGACAGCGGCAGCAGTACCAGCCGCCCCCGCAGCCCCCGCCACAGCCACAGGCCCCGCAGTCCGCGGCCGGCGCTTCACCGCACTGGCCGCTGGCCATCACATCGGCCATATTGACGTTCATCACGATAATCCTGTGCCCCATAGGAATAGTCGCCCTCGTTAGCGCATCCAGGGTGGGAACGAGCCTCAGCGCGGGCAATGTTACCGCAGCGCGCAAAGCATCCTCGCGTGTCGTGATAGCTTTCTGGGTCACCATAGCGCTGTGGGTTCTTCTTGTTATCATCTCGGTTGCCGCGCAGGGTAATAACCCCAACAACGGAACCGGACTCGGCATCATCGGCCACTCAATCCTGCGGTGAGCGGATGAGCCTGCCGACGCTGAAATCCGCCACCGCTCCTGCTGATCAGCCGGAGCATGGCGGATCACCTGGCAGCTATGACCTGATTCCGATCAGGCTGCGGGTAGGCATATCCGGCCATCGCAATGTGAGCGCTGATCATCCCAGCCTTACCACCGAGATTACTAAGGCAATCGAGTACATAACGCAGGCGCTGGCGGCCGACTCGGCGGCAGTCAAGCAGAAGCACATCGCCCTTACTGCCGTCTCCTCGCTGGCCGAGGGAGCGGACCGAGTTGTCGCCAGCGAGTTCCTTCACCGCCAGGCGCGGCTTGAGGTCGTCCTGCCATTGCCGGAAGCCGAGTACTGCAAGGACTTCGGCTCGGAGGAGTCGATAGCCGAGTTCGACAGGCTGCTGAAGAAGTGTCCTGCGGACCGCAGGGACGTCGTGGCGCCGACTGGTTCGCGCGAGCAGGCCTACGAGCTGGCAGGCCGTGCGGTGGTGGATCGCAGCGACGCGATGATCGTGGTATGGGACGGGCAGCCGGCCCGAGGCCGCGGCGGCACGGCCGACATCTACGCCTACGCTCAGCGCTGGCAGAAGCCCATCCTCCTGATCCGCGTTGACGAGCGAACGGCCAGGCTGGACACCGAGCAGTTGCCGCGCCGGGCCAGGGGCACTCTGCCGCTGCCGGCGGATAGCCTGCAGCGGCTCTATCGCTACAACTCTGAGCGCCTTCGGGACACCATGACAAGCGGGCCGCTGCTCGATGAAGATGAAGCCGAAAAGGAGACCAGGCCCTGGCCCAAGCCCCAGGAACGGGTAAAGTTCATCGACCACATCTCGGGTTACTTCGCCCGCGCCGATTCGCTGGCCAAATGGTTTCAGAAGAAATGGTTCCTGGCTTCCCGCTCCCTGTATGCCCTGGCTCCGCTTGCCGTGCTCGTGGTCGCCGCACAGATACAGTTTGCGCCCAGCCATGAGATCTATGCCTGGATCGAGTTCGGCATTCTCGTACTTGTCATCCTCCTCCTCGTCGCCACCCGCCGGGCGCACTGGCACACGCGCTGGCTGTCGTCCCGGTACCTGGCCGAGCAGATCCGGTCGCTGGTGTTTCTGGGGCTGACCGGCATTATTACGCCGGAGAGATCGGCGTCCTCGTCCGGCAGCCAGGCCGTCGGGGAAGCGAGCTGGACCGAGCGCGCTGCGATGGAGATCTGGTACGCCCGGCCGCGGTACCAGCCACCGGACGACATTGGCCTGCTCATCGAGGTGCTCTACGAGCAGTGGATCAAGAAGCAGCTGGACTACCACACCACGACCAGCAAGACCTACCGCAAGCGCAGCAACGTCATGCAGGCCGTGGCGATCGGGCTCTTCAGCCTCAGCGCCGGAGCTGCTCTCCTGCACAGCCTGGGCGCTGGGTCAAGGCCGGCGCAGCCGTTCAGATGGTGGGACTTCCTGGCGATCGTCATTCCCGCCGTGGGCGGCGCGTTCGCGGGCTACGGAGCCCAGCGCGACTACGCGCGCCACGCCGAACGGTCAAGGCTCTTCGCCTCCCGGCTGGAGGACGCGCGAGACAAGCTGCTGGACGCGAGGAACCTGCGCGACGTCCAGCAGGCAGCCCTGGGCGTCAGCCGGCTGATGCGCGAAGAGGCGGCTGACTGGTACTCGGTCGTGCATTCTCAGGAACTCGAGCTGCCGTCCTAACGGCGATTGTCCGGGCCGCGGCTATCCTGGCTCCTGGTCCAGGACGCCGAGCAGCCGCAGCCGCGAGACGGCGACGTCCCTGGACGGGACGGAGCGCGCTCCGGCGGCCCATTCGCGCCAGGCGGGCCACCGGTCGCGGTCGTAGTCCTCGTCGTCGTAGTCGGCGTCCAGGATCAGGTCCCGCACCGCCCGCAGCCGGGCCCGGTCGGCCAGGCCCGGCCACGGCAGGTACTGGATGGTCCACGCCAGGCGCTTGCTGCCGCCCGCCGAGGAGTGCAGCAGGTGGACATCGAAGGCGATGACGTCCCCCGGCTCGGTGGCCAGCGCCACATGCGGCACGGGCCAGCCGTAGCCGCCGTCGAATCCTTGCTCGGCCGGGTCGCCGCCCTGGTACCCGGCGATCCGGCGGGCGAATCCGGGCTCGTGCGAGCCGGGAACGACCCGCAGCGCACCGGTGTCAGCGGCGCGTGCCTGGAGGTGGGCGAGGAACTTGACGCCGCCGATGTCCGGGCCCTGGTCGGTGTGCCAGTCGGCGTTGCTGGTGAAGCAGGTCGCCACCGGCGCGCTGGGCACGACCAGGCAGCCGAGCAGGTGCCCTGCCCCCTGGAAGAGCCGCTGGTCGTCTGCGATCAGCGCCTGGCTGATCGGGGCCCGGTCAACGGACAGCGGCAGGTAGTCGCCGCGGATGCCGCCGAGTCCGTCCGGGTCGGTGTCGGTTCCCAGCCCGCCGAACGCCTCGGTGAGAGCATCGGTGACCTCTCCGGTCAGGCCGGCGGTCTCGCCGGCGCGGAGCAGGCCCCGAAGGACCACGAACCCGAAGGTCCGGAAATGCGTGATCTGGCCATAGCTGAGCACGACGATCTTCTCCTGGTGGTCTCGAAGCTGTCAGGGACGGCATCAAGACCGCGGGAGGAGATCGTGCGCGGCACGATCAGGGTAAGCGTGCTGTCATGGGCAGAATTCTACGCGTAACCGCTTATCCCGGCTGGCGCTCGTCCCGGCCAGGCGGCCTGCGGGCTCGCTCTGGCTCGTCGCGCAGCGCCTCGTCGGGCGAGGGCCGGGGGGCCGGGAGCTCCGGCGCGGCCTCCTCCCCGGTGACGCTGCGGCTGGACGCCGCGTCACGGCCCGCGTGCATCGGGTGCCTGTCGGCGTAGCAGACCATGGCCAGCCAGCCGAAGAGCACCACCAGCGCCACGGGCGGGATGACGATCGGAGCCAGCGCGGATCCAGACATGCGCAGATATCCTTCCGGGCGGACCAGTGCCAGCCAGCGGGAGTCCCCGGCGGAGGCCGCACTTTCTGCCACCCTGGATCGCCCGGCAGGAAGCCCGCATCCCCCAGGCTGGTAGTCCGCCGGGACGGCCCTGGCCCGCCCGGAAGCTGGACCTCGCGCTGCCTCAGCCGGGCAGGCGGGCGAAGGCGCGGACCGGGATGGTGCCGAGGCCCTCGATCCGCAGCGGCACGGCGGTGAAGCGGGCGCCGGACAGCGGCAGCTGCCCGAGCCCGGTCAGGTGCTCCACCACGGGAATGCCGGCGCCGAGCAGCAGCGAGTGCGCGGGCCGCTCAGCGTCGGCGATGTCGTCGATATTCACCGCGTCGATGCCGAGCAGGGCTGCTTCCTGGCTCACCAGCCAGGACGCAGCCGCCCTGGTCAGGAAATGAGCGCCCTCGGCGTAGGCGGGCGAGCCGAATCGCGCGTCGTCACCGGTGTGCAGCAGCACGGCCGCGCCGCGGACCTGCAGTGCGGCCAGGACCCCGGCGTCGATGCCGCGCTGCCCGGTCCCGGTCACCCGCACGACCACGGCAGGCAGGTCCGCGGTCCGGTCCAGCGGGACACCGCCGCGTCGAACTTGGGCTGCAGCAGCTCGCGCTGCCTGCGCATGTGCTCGCGCAGCCCTGCCTTGTCCTTGAGGAAGATGGCGTGCCGCAGCTGGTTGAGCTTGTCCGGGCCGATGGTCCGTTTCGCGGTAAACCGGAGCAGCCATTCCACGTTCGCCGGCGAGGCCCGGAAGAAGCCGACCCCGGCGCCCGCAAACGTGATCTTCGAGGTCGACCCGAAAATCAGCGCGCGATCGGGGTGGCCGGCCGCGGTGCACGCCGCGAGCAGGTCGGCGATCGCGGGCGGCCGGTCGGTCAGGTCGTGCACGGCATAGGCGTTATCCCAGAAGATCCGCAGGTCTGGTGCCGCTGCCTGCATCGGGCCAGCCGGGTGACCGCGCTGTCGCTGTAGCACGCTCCGCCCGGGTTGCTGTACTTGGGCACGCACCAGATGCCCCGGACCGTGGGATCGCCGGCGGCCAGCTGCTCGACCCGGTCCATGTCGGGCCCCTCGCCGGTCATCGGGACCGCGGTCATCGCGATGCCGAAGCGCTCGCAGAGCGCGAAGTGCTGGTCGTATCCGGGCACCGGGCACAGGAACGTGATCTTCTCCTCATCCGCCCACCGGCGCCGGCCGCCCGGCACGCCGCTGAGCAGCGCGTGCACGAGGGTGTCGTGCATCAGCTCCAGGCTCGAGTTGCCCGCCGCGACGAGCTGATCGGCGGGCACCTGCAGCGGGCCGCTGAAGATCTCGCGCAGCCCCTGCAGGCCGCCGTAGTTGCGGCAGTCGGTGCCGTCATCCGCGCGGTACCGGTCGCCGGGCAGCGCCAGCAGCGGCGCGGAGAGATCCAGCTGAGCGGCCGCCGGCTTGCCTCGGGTCAGGTCCAGCGACAGGCCGCGGGCGGCCAGCGCCTCGTACTCGGCCCTCGCGCTGGCGAGCCGGTCCTGCACGGAGATGGATAGGCCAGGCATCATCAGGTTCCCGGGGTTGGTGAGGGAAGCCGTCCGTAACGCAGGCTATAAGTGCGGCGGTACCGGCGCCGGCCAGGATAAGAGGATGAGCGCTGCGGAAGAACGCGACGGGGTGTCGCTGACCAACCTGGATCAGCCCCTGTTCGACCAGGCGGACGCGGTCAAGCGGGATCTGGTGGACTACCTCGACGCGGTCAGTGACCGCATCATCCCGGTGCTGCGGGACCGGCCGCTGTCAGTGATCAGGGTGCTCCGCGGCCAGGCGCCGTTCATGCAGAAGAACGTCCCCGCCTACACGCCTTCGTGGGTGCGGACCGTCCAGCTGTGGGCGGAGACGTCCAGGCGCAAGGTGTCCTACGCGCTCTGCGACAACCGCCGCACGCTGCTGTGGTTCGCCAACCAGCGCGCGGTGGAGTACCACCCCGCACTCGCCCACGTGGATCACCCGGACTGCCCGACGCACCTGGTGCTGGACCTGGACCCGCCCGACGGGGACGCCTTCGGGCTGGCGGTCCGTGCGGCGGCCCTGGTCCGCCAGGCTCTCGCGGAGGCCGGCCTGGCAGGCGCGGTCAAGACCAGCGGGGCGAAGGGCCTGCACGTGTTCGTGCCGGTCGAGGCGGGCACGACGAGTGACGATGTGGCCGCGGCGACCCGCGCGCTGGCGGCCAGGGCCGAGCGGCTGGACCCGGCGCTGGCTACCACGGCCTTCATCCGCGACGACCGGGGCGGCAAGGTCTTCCTCGACTCGACCAGGGCCTACGGCGCCACCGTGGCCGCCGCCTACAGCCCGCGGATCAGGCCCGGCGCACCGGTATCGTTCCCGGTCACCTGGGACGAGCTGGATCGCGTCACGCCAGCCGACTTTACCGTGCGCACGGCGGCCCGGCTGATCGGCGCCGGGGACCCCTGGGCCGAGCAGATGCCGGCCCCGCAGCGGCTCAGCCCCGGCCTGATCGAGGAGGGGCGGGCGATTCCGGTCGCCAGGGTTCAGGCCATGCACGAGGGCAAGCGCCGGGCCAGGGCGCGCCGCGACGGCGCCGGCTGAAGCCGCGACGGCGCCGGCTGATGCCGCGACGGCGCCGGCTGATGCCGCGACGGCGCCGGCTGATGCCGCGACGGCGCCGGCTGATGCCGGCGGCCGCTGAGGCGCGCCGGGGCGCGTCCCAGCGGCCGCCGGCAAGACCAGCCCGGCGCCGCTCAGCCGTCTCCGGCACTCCCATCAGCAACTGGCCACCGCTGCCCCGGTCCCGGGCGGGCAGCTGTCACAGCTGGTAGAGAACAGGCTGGACAATGTGCCTCTCGTACCAGAACTGCGCCTCGCGCCGCGTCTCGCAGGGCGACGGGTCCCAGGCACCGCACCGCGAGCCCGCGCAGCTGATCCTGGTCTTCCCGTCTGGGGTTCCCTCCTCGACCGGCGCATGCGCCGGCCGGCAGCGGAGCCGGGTTCGACTGACTGCCTGCATGACCATGTTCACTCCTCCAGCGGAGGGCCAGCACGATGTGCGCGGCTTTGTACCCTCCTGCAGGGCTTCAAACGGGAGTGCGGTAGCCCGCGCCGTCCCGGCCTGGCCCCGCCGGCTCCGGGCAGCGGCCGGAGCTGGCGGGCAGGCTCGTGGCTGCCTCGCTCAGCTGTTTGAATAACGCCATGGAACGGGATCAGGCACAGTGCCGGGCTTTCCGCCGGATTGCAGTGCTAGCCATTCACGCGACCGCTCCAGGTGCCCGTGAGGACTCATCGGATGGCTGGCGAAGCCGCGGCTGAGCCCGTGGATGTCCTGGTCGTGGAGGAGGACTCCGGCGACGTCCTGATGATCACGGAAGCCTTCGATCAGTCCAGCATCCCCACCCGGCTGCACGTCGTCGGCAACGGCGAGGAAGCGATCAGCTTCCTGCGCGCGGCCGCCGGCCATGCCGGGGCACCCGGCCGCGCCTGATCGTGCTCGACATCAACATGCCGCGCCGCAACGGCCCGGCTATCCGATTAAGGGGTCTCGCCAGGCCCGCCTGGTGAGACTAGTGGGAGCATATAATTCGCTTTATGCATGGCTGAAGCCCGCGGTGGTGCGTGTTGTCGAGCACTCTGCTCCGGTGATGCCAGTCGCTCCAGACCCCGGCGGCACACGAGCACCGACGCCCAGCTCCTGGAGTACTGGCATGTCGATTTCCCGTTGCAGGCGGCGCGCTCCGAGGGACATCGCGGAACCCCGGCTGATTCAGCACGAAACCCGAGTCATCCGTAGCGGCGTATCACCGACCGTGCAGGTCCGGCGCAGGTACCCGCTGGACGCCCGGTTCGTGGTGGCGCGGGTCCGGCTGGCGAGACTGCTGCACGAGGGAACGCTGACCCCTGCGTCGGAAGATGCCTACCGGTCCGGGCTTGCGGCCCTGAGCTCGGCGCTCGGGACCGGGCCATTCGTCTCAGCGCTGGCCGGGCTCCGCCTCCTGGAGCCCGCGACCGGGGCCGGCATCGTGACGCTGCCACTGCACTGGGAGGCGACCGACCCGGCCGGGCAGCTGCTGACCGTGCTGGATGCCGACCTGATGCTGACCGCAGTCCGGGCGCGGACCATGCTGAGGCTGGTCGGGTCGTTCCGGCTGCCCTTCGTGGCGGCCGGTCCGGCAGCTGAGGGCTGGATGCTGCCGCAGCTGGCGGCCACGGCGAGCGCCGACTCCCTGCTGACCCGCGTCGCCAGTGCCCTGGCAAGTCCGGGCGCAGGTCCGTAAGTTGTCAGCCGTGGCGGGCAGCAGGGTCAGGGCCCCGCGCCCGAGCCGAGCTAGCCGCGGCCGACGGTAGGTGGTCCGTGGCGGATGCTGCCGCAATCCGCGACTGCGGAACGTCTGCGCGGCGAGAATGGATACGATCACAGGACAAGCGCCCGGTTCGCCGATTCTGACAGGCAAAGGCCGACTTATGCTGCACCAGGCTCGCAGTCATGTGCGGACTGCCCTGTTCGTGGACTTTGACAACATGTACCTCAACCTCCGGTCCAACGACCCGGTCGCTGGCGAGGCATTCGCCACGGAACCGGACCGGTGGCTGCGGTGGATGCACGAGGATATGGGCCAGGTCGTTCCGGACGCGACTGAGGAAACCAGCCGGGAAATCTTGATCCGGACGTGCTATCTCAACCCGGTGACCTTCGGCAAGTTCCGCCCGTTCTTCACCCGGAGCGCCTTCCGCGTGGTCGATTGCCCATCGCTGACCAGCCGCGGAAAGAATAGTGCCGACATCTACATGGTGCTGGACATCGTTGATACTCTCAGCCACTCCACGTACTTCGACGAATTCATCCTGCTGTCCGCTGATGCCGACTTCACGCCCGTGATGCTGCGACTGCGTGCGCACGACCGGAGAACCGTGCTGCTGGCCAGCGGGCCCTCCGCCACGGCTTTGCAGAGTGCGTGCGACATGGTGATCCCGCTGGAAGTCTTCCTCAATGAGGCGCTCGGGGTCAGCCTTAACCAGGCGGGCCAGCCCGGATCCGCGGATGCCATGCCACGGGCTGCCGCGCTGGCCCGAGGGCAGGCGGCCCCGATCATCGCCTCGTCCCCGGCGGCCGGGATCTCCACTCTGGCGAGCGGGGCCGAGACAGACCAGCTGCAGCAGTCGATGCGCGCGGAGCTGATGTCCGTGATAGCTGCGGCGCAGGCACCGATCCCGATGGCCGCGGCGGCTCAGCGGATAAGGGACCGTCTGGGAGATGTGGTCCTGACCTCTGGATGGGGCGGATTCGGCAGTTTCGGCAAGTTCGCCGAGACCGTAACCGGTGATTCCCTGCAGGTGAGCGGCCCGCATCCGCCAGGCTATCTTCTTGACCCGCGGCGCCATGATCCCCTCGAGCCCGGGGAGCCGCGGGTCCCGCTCCCGGCCAACGTTGCCGGCCTTGCTCACCGCGTGGCCCGGATTGTCGGTGTGCCGCAGCTCCCGCCTGACGGCTATAAGACTCTCTTCCAGGAAATCGCTGGCCTCTCCGAGCATCACTCGGTCAACGATGCGCTCAATACGGTCGAGCCACGGATCCGGGATGCCTGCAAGAGCCAGGGAGCCCAGGTAAGCCGCTCCGCGATCCATTTCGTGCTGCAGGGCTTTCAATTGGCGGGGGTTGACTGGCGAAGTGCTGACCGGGACGCCAGGGTCCTGGCGGACGGGTTTGCGGAGAATGTCATCAGGCTCTGCCTGAACGCCCGGATGGAGCTGACCGACGAGGAGATCGGGCAACTGCGATCCTGGATTACCGCCTCGGGGTGAGGCCGCGCGTACCTTCCCGGGCCCCGCCAGAGTCTGACACACTGGGTCGGCAGATATGACGCTGTCGCTACGACACGCCTCCAGGGCTGGCCCGAACGCGCAGCTTGTTGACGGGATCCAGGATTGAGTAAGCGCGGTACGCCTTTATCTTGATCAGCCAGTACTTGATCCCGCGGAATCCGCCCGGATAGTGGTAGTCGGGCGGGAGGTACCGGATGAAGTGAGCACGCATCTCGTTGAAGTACCTGCGGCGGTCCGCTGGCGCGATGAAGCCGCCCGCCCGCAGGGAGTGCGTGCCAGGGCGGCATGCGTCGAAGACAGTCGTGTAATGCCAGATAGCCCGCTGGAAGAAGGCCAGACGAACCGCTGGGGTCAGCGCGGAGTCACCTCTATCGACCCGCTCGCTGATCTCGTCCAGAACGACTTCGTAAGATTTCAGGATCGAGAAATGCCCCGTTCCGGCCTCGGTCATCGCGGAGCCGTCTCTGTCCTTAGTGTATTTATAGCAGATCTGATTCAGCACGCTCAGCCTCTTTGCGTCCATCAGCAGCAGGCAGCATATCGGCACGTCTTCATGCGGCCATTGCGGCAGGAAGAGAACGGGCCTGGTCAGGAAGAATTCCCTGCGGTGGTCCGGCAGAGCTGGGCGGCGGAGCGAAGCACCTGGTTCTCCCGGACGGCCAGCAGCTCAGCCAGCGGGAACACATGCATCTCGGCACGTCGGGGGAACTGGATGCTCTCCGGCAGGTCTAGCACGGAGACAAAGAAGAACAGGTGCTCCTTGTCGCGGTACAGATAGCTGCCGGTTGACACCGGCCGCATCGCCGATGCGAGGTCGTCGCCCGTCACGTCCTGCACGATTCGCTGGGCTGCGGACAGGGGGGTGTCGTCGGTCAGGGAGAACGAGGCCAGCGGGGCCGGCTGCGGGTGGGTGGCTGGCTGGAGCCGGTCGTCCTGAAGTACATGCCCGGCCAGATGGGACAGCCGGCCTAGCTCTCGCGCCGAATTATCCGGTGTGCGCAGTTGCAGAGGCGCTTCTACCCGGCTGCCGCGTCGCCGGGGCGTGATCACCAGGACCATAGGCAGCCAGCCGACGGCACCGGACCCGTCCTTGAGCACATTCCGGTGCAGGCGGGCGCCAGTGCGCTGGAACCTGCCGTCTGACGGGAAGCCGACCGGCACGACCATGTTGGCGGTAACGCTGTTGCGGACAATGTCCTCGAATACAGCGCTGAACCGGTCCGCTGAATCCTCCAGGTCCACGTACAAATGGTCGGCCGTAGGCTTGCACGGGCGACGCATCAGAAGGTGCGCGACCTTCCTGCCGTCGTCGAGTTCGAGCAGGGCCCCGGTGAGCCCCGGCAGGTGCGGGCAGTTGTATATCGTCCAGTGCGTGGACTGGCTGTCCTTGAGCACGGCCTCGACCGAGCGACGGGCCCACGCCGCATCCTGGCGCCGCTGCCGCAGCGCCTCGTGCGGGTCCTGAACCTCTTCCCGCTCATCGTCGACTGCATGCAACAGGGCCTTCGCGAGGAAGACTATCCGCAGCGAGTCCCAGGAGGCGCGGCCGCCTTCGCGCTTGCGGCGCAGGGACTGCTCCAGCATCCGTGCCAGGTGCTGATTGGTGATGCCGACAATCGTGACGTTGACGGCCCTGGTGAGGAGCTGGATGAAGTGCTCGTTATCGGCCACATAGCCAGTGACGGCGATCTGCTGGTGTTGTTCCGCGGAGACGGCATCTTCGGGCGTGCCTTCGGGCCCTTCGGTCCCGCCGGACCCGCCGGACCCGCCGGGGGTCAGCCTGGTGAACTCGCTCAGGAAGCGGGCAAAGGACCGCATTACGTTCGCCCGCCGCTCGCGGAAGCGCGAATCGGAATCGCCTACTCTCCTCTGCGCCCTCTTCAGAAGCTCGGTGGCCGGCTTGATGGGGCCATCGGTGGACTCACCGAAGAACAACTCGCGCAGCAGGGTCGCGTCGCTCGGGTGGCCCTGTCGGGCGAACTCGGCGATGCCGTCCTGCAGCAGCGCCTTTATCTCGGCGATACGCCCGGCGGCAGGCAAACGCCTGGATATGACATATTCCTCTGCGAGTTGCTCGAGAGCGGCGGCCCGCACTGGTGCCTGGTTGCTGGCCCTCCATGCAGCCAGCATCACCGCCGCGGCCAGCGCGCGGACTGCGAGAGCGCAGCGCCCTGTCATGACAGGTTCTCGCCCACGAGGTGCGCCCAGACCGCTTGCTCCGCCGCTGACAGCTGGCCGACAGCGGATGTCTGCGCCAGCCGTGGCCTGATCCGGCTGAGGTAGGCGCGCGCTAGCCGGTCGCGCACGGCTATCTGCCGTCCGAGCCTGCGGTGTGCGGCTGCTGCGTTCCTGCCACAGCTGCCCACCCGCCGCCGGGCCTTCCATGCTGGCCCGGATTCCGCTGTGCGCAGCGCTCGGTAGCCGGTGATCACGAATCCGGCCGTGGCGACGGTGAACAAGCTCGCTCCGGCCAGGGCGGCGATCAGGCCTTCGGCGCCGACGGTGGCCAGAAAGGAAAAGCGCAGCACCCCCAGCAGCGCGATGAAGCCGCCGAGGGCCAGCATGATTGCGCGCCACGCTGCCTGGTGACCGTCACAGAAGTGGTCGAGCATCAGCTCTCCCACGCCGAGCAAGGCGACGAAGAGCGCGGCCCAGGCCAGCGTTTGCAGCTCGCCGCCGCCGAGTGCCTCGGCGGCGAAGTAGCACGCCACTCCGTCCAGGCCCAGCGCGCCGGCAGCGATCAGCCACTGCCGCGGACGCGGGGCGGGCCGCTCCGGATGCTCGGCCCGGACGGTCCTGTACTCGATCTCGGCTTCTTCCCTCTCGGCGTCGGCAGCCCGTGCGTCTGCGGCGGCCTGGCCCGCCATGTCTGCTGCCTGCCTGGTGCGCGCCCAGAGTTCCTCCTGCGCCTTGCTGGAGCTGTTGCAGGCGAGAATCTCGGGCATTACCTCAGGCAGCCCCCATCCGGGCGGCTGGTCACTGCGCCAGGCGGCGCCGTTGCTCGCGGGCCGCCGTGCCTGCTCGTGCGAAGCTGCTGTCTTGCTCACGGCTCTGTTTCCCTTCCCGAACGCCCGCCGGCGCGGACACCTGCAGGCTTGCAAACACGGGCGGGCAATGCGAGAAGAGAACCGGTCCAGAATTGTCGAAACATGACAAAAACTGCAGCAAAGCTGCTGGGAGCAGAGCTGACCGGGATTTCAGCGGGTACGGCTAAGCGGCAGGGCAGCCGGCGCCGTCCGGCGTGATCATGTGGGCCGGATGCCGGCGGTTGCGGGCTTAAGCTAACGGCGCTTACCCCGGCGGCCAGGCCGGCATTGTCGCGAGAGGCGGATGCCCCGGCTGACGTTCACTCGCCCCTGGCGCGATCACAAGCGCCGGCGCCCGCAGGAATGCTCTGGCACGCCAGCGGTGTTGCGGGGAGCATGCCATCAGTCGTGATCGCCACCGCATACGGTGGCCCCGAGGTCCTGTCCGTCACCGACCAGCCCGTTGCGGAACCCGGGCCTGGCGAGGCGCGGATCGAGGTCCGGGCCGCCGGCGTCAACCCGATTGACTACAAGGTCTACAGCGGGGCGTTCGGCACCGATCCGTCGAAACTGCCGATGCGGCTGGGCTCGGAGGCCGCCGGCGTGGTGACCGCCGCGGGCCCCGGCGCTGCTGGCCCGGCGGGCCCGATCGCGCCCGGCGATGAGGTCATCGCCTACCGTGCCCCCGGCGCCTATGCTGCCGAGCTCACCGTCCCGGGTTCGGCACTTGTGCCCAGGCCCGCCGCGCTGGACTGGGCGCAGGCGGCCGGGCTGATGCTGACCGGCGCCACGGCCTGGCACGCCCTGGCCGCGACGAAGGTGCAGGCAGGGGACACCGTGCTGATCAACAGCGCGTCGGGGGGCGTCGGCCTGATGGCCGTGCAGCTGGCCGTCGCTCGCGGCGCGACGGTCATCGGCACGGCGAGCCCGGCGCGGCACGACCTGCTGCGTGAGCTCGGGGCACATCCCGTGGCGTACGGTGACGGCCTGGCCGGCCGGGTCCGCGCCGCCGCGCCGGACGGGGTCGATGCCGCGCTCGACCTGATCGGCACCGACGAGGCCGTCGACGTATCGCTCGCGCTGGTCAGCGACCGCGCGAGGATCGCCACCATCGCGGCCTTCGCGCGCGGCGGCGAGGCCGGCATCAAGGTGCTCGGCAACGGCCCGGGCGCGGATCCGGGCACCGAGATCCGCGACGCTGCCCGGCTCGAGCTGGCCCGGCTGGCCGGGGACGGCTCGCTGCGGGTGTTCGTCACGCAGACGTTCCCGCTGGCCGGCGTGGCCGACGCGCATCGCGCGATCATGGGGGGCCATGTGACCGGCAAGATCGCGCTGATCCCCTGAGCGAGGTGGCCGGCCACCGCCTTCGCGGCCTGTCGCGCCGGCGCGGCCCGAGCCGGGCGCTGTCTAGAGTTCCACGCTGGTGCCAGGCTCCAGCCGGGTGACGGGTCCGCCGCCCGGTGCCTGCGCGAGCGGCAGCAGGTTCCCGATCAGGTTCAGCCCGTTCTCGTTCATCAGCGAGTCATGGATGGCGAATCCGCGCTCAGGCGAAACGGCCCTCGCGTAGTCGATCATCTCCCCGATCTTCAGCCACGGGGCGTTCACCGGCACCAGCAGCGTGGGGATCCGGTCCTCCGGCTCGGTCAGCGCGTCACCAGGGTGAAAGACCTGGCCGTCGACGGCGAACCCGGTGTTGGCGATGATCGGGATATCCCGGTGGATCAGGGCATGTTTCTCGCCGTATACGTGCACGTCGAAGCCTGCGGCGGTGAACGTGTCACCGTGCCCGACCTGGTGCGCGCGGTCGCCGAAGCCGGCGAACCGGGACGCCACGGAGGCGTTCGACCACAGCTCGAGCTCGCTGCTGGCCGTCAGCGCCGCCCCGATGGCGTCCGCGTCGAGATGATCCGGGTGCTCGTGGGTCACCAGGACGGCGCTCGCGCCGTCCAGCGCGCCGGGGCCGCTCCAGATGCCGGGGTCGATGACGAGGGTCGCGCCGTCCTTCTCCAGCCGGACGCACGAGTGCCCGAGCTTAGTCAGCCGCATCTCTTCCTCCCCTGCCGAGCTTAATCAGGGCCGGCCCGGCAGCCCGTCGCCGGCTCCGCCAGCCCGTGGCCGGCCCTGGCAGACCCGGCAGCCATGGCCGGCCCAGCAGCCATGGAAGGGAGGAGTCAGCCTGGCCTGGCCGGGACGGCCTGTCCCGGCGGCTGGCGCGGCGCGGGCCGTTACCGGGCCGCCAGGCCCCGCAGCAGCTCATCCACCGCACGCCGGGCGTAGCGGGCGTCGGGGCGGGCCTGACCGGGCCTGCCCTGGGCCAGCACCGCGCCGCTGAGCAGCAGCACGGCGGCCTCGACATCGGTGTCCTCGCGCAGCTCGCCGGTGGCGACGCCGCGGCGCAGCACGGAGCGCAGGGCCTCCCGGCGCGGCCCGGCCACGGTCTCCGCATAGCGGGACATCAGCCGCGGATACCGCCGTCCCTCGCCCTGCAGCAGCGCGAATCCGCGCGAGCGGCGGGGGTCGGCCGAATCGCGGCACATGGCCTCCAGCAGCGTGATCAGGTCAGAGCGCACCGACTTTCCCTTCGGCGCGGGCAGCGGCGTCTTCAGGTCGCCGAGCGCATCCAGGGCGTCCAGCAGCAGGTCTTCCTTGGCCGGCCAGCGCCGGTAGATCGTGGCCTTGCCGACCCCGGCCCTGGCGGCTACCTGCTCGATAGAGAGCCCGTCCGGGCCGCCCTCGGCGAACAGTTCCAGCGCCGCGTCAATGATGGCCCGGTCGGCCTGATCGCTGCGCGGACGGCCCGGCCGGCGCTGCTTTGGCTGCGCGCCGGGCACTGGGACGGCCAGGCCCGGCGCTGCCCTGTCATCCGGCACGTTCCCCCCATGCGCCGCGCCCGGCCCGGCGGACCTCTGCCGTGACCGCGGTTTACCGATTATCGATACGAAACCAGATCGTATCGTAACCCATTTTTCGCCGCTAGTGCGACCAAAGTCCTCTGTTGGCAGTCCCCGGGTCATGCCATCATTTAGGTGTCCGGGGACGCCACTGGGGCGCCTCGAGACACGGAGGCAACTACATGACTGCACGTCTGGCTGATCCCGGGCGGGCCGCGACGCAAGCGCGGACCTCAGCCCCCGAAGCGCTCTACGGCGGCACCGCAACCCGCCGCATCACCGTCAGGGACATCGCCGCCGCCAAGGCTCGCGGCGAGCGATGGCCTATGCTCACCGCCTACGACGCGCTGACCGCGCGGGTGTTCGACGAGGCGGGCATCCCGGTGCTGCTGGTCGGCGATTCTGCGGCCATGGTCGTCTACGGGCACGAGACAACCATCCCGGTGACGGTGGATGACCTGATCCCGCTCACGGCCGCCGTGGTCAGGGCCACGAAGCGCGCCCTGGTGGTCGCCGACCTGCCGTTTGGCTCCTACCAGGCATCGCCTGAGGCCGCGCTGCGGGCCGCCAGCAGGTTCCTGAAGGAAGCCGGCGCCCAGGCTGTCAAGCTGGAGGGCGGCCGCCGCGTGGTGCCGCAGGTGGAGGAGCTAGTCGCGGCCGGCATACCGGTCATGGCCCACCTCGGCCTCACCCCGCAGTCAGTGAACGCGTTCGGCGGCTACCGGGTGCAGGGCCGTGGGGAGGACGGCGAGCAGCTGCTGCACGACGCGAAGGCCATGCAGGCCGCGGGCGCGTTCGCGGTCGTGCTGGAATGCGTGCCGGCCGAGCTCGCGGGCCGGGTCACGGCGAGCCTCGACATCCCGACCATCGGGATCGGGGCCGGGGCCGCCTGCGACGCGCAGGTGCTGGTCTGGCAAGACATGGCCGGCCTGTCGCCGCGAACGGCGAAGTTCGTGAAGAAGTACGCCGACCTGACCACGGTGCTGAGCGAGGCGGCGCAGTCCTTCGCCGGCGACGTTGTCTCCGGCGCGTTCCCGGCCGAGGAGCACTCCTACCGATAGCGAGCAGGCGGGACTGGCGCCCGCGGCCTTGGCAAGCATGTCTGCCAGCCGCGGGCGCCAGCGCCGTGCCGGGCTCCCTGAGAGCCGTGCCCGGTCAGCCCCGTGCCCGGTCAGCCCCGTGCCCGGTCGCGGCTGGCTGGGTCGCTACCGCCTCGGTCGTCGGCGGCTCGGCCGCGGAGACGAGGATCAGCCGGTCCCCCTCCCGCAGCTCGCCTGCGCGCGGGTCGTCAGTGGCCAGCACGTGCCCAGCGCGCAGCACGCCGATCACCCCGCTTGGCGATCCCCCGGCCGGCCCGCCCACCTCGGCGGGTGTGACTGGCCGTTCGGCCAGGTCCAGGCTGCAGCCGCGGTTGAGCAGGTCCGATATCACCTGCCCGGCGCCGGGCCGGATCGTAGACAGGCCGAGCAGTCGCCCGGCCGCATCGGACGACACCACTACATGATCGGCCCCGCTCTGCCGCAGCAGCGGCTCGTTCTCCCCCTCGCGGACCGCGGCGACGATGGCGGCAGACGGATTCAGCTGGCGAGCCGTCAGGGTGATCAGCACCGCGGTGTCGTCGCGCCCGACAGCGACCACGAGCCGCGCGGCGCGCTCGATCTCGGCGCGCATCAGCACGTCCCGCCGCGTCGCGTCGCCGCCGACCCCGGCCAGGCCGGCGGAGTTCGCCTCGGCCATCATCTGCGGCGAGATGTCGACGACCACGATGGAGTCCGCCGGGACTCCGGCTTCCTGCAGCGTCCGCACCGCGCTGCGGCCCTTCGTCCCGTATCCCACGACAACCGTCTGATCAGCCACTCTGGACCTCCATCGGGCAATGCGCCAGCTTGTCCGGGTGCGCCGGGTCAGCACTTCCAGGGTCGTGCCGATCAGGACCACCAGGAAGATCACCCGGATCGGCGTGATCAGCACGATGTTCACCAGCCGCGCCGCATCGCTGACCGGCACGATGTCGCCGTAGCCGATGGTCGAGAGGGTCACGGTCGCGTAGTAGGCCGAGCTGAGCAGGCTGAGCGGCTGACCAGGGTGAGCGGCGTCCCGGTAGCCGTCCCGGCCCAGGTACACGATCACCGTCGCCAGTACCACCAGGAACACTGCCAGCGCCATCCGGAGCGCGACTGCGGCCAGCGGGCTGACGCTACGGGATGGCAGCGAGACGGCAGGAGGCCCGGGATCGGCGTCGCCACCCGATATCGCTCCCCCCTGAGACCGATCACTCACAGGGAGTTACGATACAGAGCGACACGGACCCGGCCGATGACCGCGCTCCCTGCGATCCTGGCCGGGCCGCCTGCGATCCTGGCCGGGCCGCCTGCGATCCTGGCCGGGCCGCCTGCGATCCTGGCCGGGCCGCCTGCGATCCTGGCC
>Ga0208686_1000123_pt1 | contig 48635 bp, 42 predicted proteins | sample June2015DPH_6_50_FD_184694 | JGI IMG/M metagenome (GOLD analysis project Ga0208686, IMG submission 184694) | Peatland microbial communities from SPRUCE experiment site at the Marcell Experimental Forest, Minnesota, USA - June2015DPH_6_40... | ecosystem: Environmental > Terrestrial > Soil >... | reverse complement strand
TGTTAAGTTAGAGTGGTGGCTTAAAGGGAGGCCAGGAGATGAGCAGGAGGCGATAGACACCGGAGCAGATCATCGGGAAGCTGCGGGAAGCAGAGGTAGCCTTGGCCCAGGGTCAGACGGCGGCCCAGGTTTGGCGTACCCTGGGTATTGCCGAACAGACCTGCTAGCGCTGGCGCCGGGAGTACGGTGGTTTAAAGGCTGAACAGGCCAAACGGCTCAAGGTCCTGGAGCAGGAGCATGCCCGGCTGAGACGGGCGGTGGCGGATCTCACCTTGGATAAACTGATTCTCCAGGAGGCGGTAAGGGGAAACTTCTAAGCCCGACCCGTCGCCGGCAAGGCAGCGAGCCTGTCCGGAAGGCTCTTACAGTGTCGGAACGCCGCGTCTGCGGGGTGCTTGGGCAACCGCCTGCGACCCAGCGTTACCGAGCCTGATGACGAGGTGGGGCTGACCGCGGCCAGCATTGGCTAGGCCACCAGGTATGGACGATACGGCTATCGTCGCATCTCGGCGTTCCTGCGAAGTGACGGCTGGCTGGTGAACCATAAGAGAAGGGAACGCATCTGGCGGCAGGAAGGGCTGAAGGTGCCCCAGAAGCAGCCAAAGCGGGGCAGATTGTGGCTAACCGACGGATCTTGTATCCGTCTCCGTCCCTGCTGGCCGAACCATGTCTGGTCCTACGATTTTGTGATGGCGAGGACACACGCTGGCAAGGGCCTCCGGATGCTCACCATTATTGATGAGTACACACGGGAATGCCTGGCTATCGAGGTGTCCCGACGCTTTGATGCCGATGCGGTGTGGTCTCGGTTGACGGAGCTGTTTGTGTCACGGCGCCCGCCAGACTAGATCCGGTCGGACAACGGGCCGGAGTTTACGGCCAGGGCGGTTCGGGACTGGTTAAGCCGGGTAGGAGTCAAAACGCTCTACATTGAACCTGGCAGTCCTTGGGAGAACGGTTACCACGAGAGCTGCCATGGTAAACTGCGTGATGAGTTGCTCAACGGGGAAATTTTCTACACCCTGAAGGAGGCCCAGATCCTAACAGAGCGCTGGCGGCGGGAAGACAATACGGTAAGGCCTCACAGTGCCTTGGGTTATAGGCCATCCGCACCCGAGACCATCCAGGTGCTGCCCAGAGATCCTGGCTACGCTAGGCTCCGCCAGCATCTCTGGCTTGACTTGACCCCCAGACTAACTTAAAACTTGGTACAAATACTGGGGGCAGGTCAGTTTGGCCTAACCCCTTGATTTCATTGGCGGGGACGACGAGACTCGAACTCGCGACCTCCGGCGTGACAGGCCGGCGTTCTAACCAACTGAACTACGCCCCCGGCGGCATATGTTCAAACTTCAAAGTTGCAAGTTCAAAGTCAAGGAATCTGATCCACAGCTCCCAACTAAAACTTTGAACCTTGAACCTTGAACTAATAAACTTGGTAGGCGGAACAGGGCTCGAACCTGTGACCCCCGGCTTGTAAGGCCGATGCTCTCCCAGCTGAGCTATCCGCCCGCCCCGGTAATAGTCACCCATGGCGCCCCGGCTGTCAATAGTAATTAACGGGAGCGGAAACGGGTTTGAATTCCCCCTCACCCGAACTCTCTACCCCACCGGAGGAGCGGGGATAATAGCGGACTACGGTTTACCGTTTTCCGTTTTCCGTAAAAGGCAAGGGCCGCTTACCCAGCGGGGTAGTAGAAATAATTAAGGGACCCTAACATCAATAAGTGAGCCGGGAGCAGTCGTCGGCGAGCAGTTGCCAGATCACAGGCCAGAGGCCTATACTACCGGCACGCCCTGCCCTCCCCCCGGTTCTCAGCGATTCAGGGTGCCCAGTGCATAAGAGATGGTGCGCAGTGCGCACCCTACCTCAATGCGCCTGGATCTCCTCCCCCACGGGCACTTCGGGGCGCAGGAAGGCGGCTGGCTCCGGGACCGGCGGCGGCGCCTTGAAAAGGCTCTCCGGGTCCTCCATGACCAGGGCCCGTTTGAGCACCTCGTCCATATGATCCACCAGCACCAGGTCCACCGTCTTCAAGATGCGGGACGGGATCTCCTTGATGTCCTTTTCATTGTCCCGGGGGATGAGCACCGTCTTGATCTGATGGCGGTGGGCCGCGATGATCTTCTCCTTGAGGCCGCCGATGGGCAGCACCCGGCCCCGCAGGGTGATCTCCCCAGTCATCGCCACCTCCCGGTGAACCGGAATCTTCAGGAGGGCCGACACGATGCTGGTGGCAATGGTAATGCCCGCGGAAGGACCATCCTTGGGAATCGCCCCTTCCGGCACGTGGACGTGAATATCGATGGCGCGGTAAAATTCATCCGGCAACCCGAGGTTGGGGGCCTTGGAGCGCACGTAGCTCAGGGCCGCCTGGGCCGATTCCTGCATGACTTCACCCAATTTCCCGGTGATCAGCAGCTTGCCGCGTCCAGGCATCACCACCACTTCCGTCTGCAGCAGTTCCCCGCCGAACTCGGTCCAGGCGAGCCCCGTGGTCAGACCGATCTCATCGGCCTCCTCCGTGCGCCCGAACCGGTATTTGGGCACCCCCAGGTACCTGGCCACCACCTGGCTGTTCACCTTTACCTGGTGCCCCCTGCCCTTGACGGCCACTTCCCGGGCCACCTTGCGGATGACCGCGGCGATCTCCCGCTCCAGGTTGCGCACCCCCGCCTCCCGGGTATAATGGCGGATCATGGTAAGGATGGCATTTTCTGAAAACTGGATGTTCTGCGCGTCCAGGCCGTTGGCGAGGTACTGCTTGGGGATCAAAAACTGTTGGGCGATCAGCAGCTTTTCCAACTCGGTGTACCCCGGCAGGCGGATGATCTCCATGCGGTCCTGCAAGGGCGGCGGGATGGAGTAGAGGTTGTTGGCGGTGGTGATGAACATCACTTCGGACAGATCGTAATCGACATCCAGATAATGGTCGTTGAAGGCGAAGTTTTGTTCCGGGTCCAGCACCTCCAGCAGGGCCGCGGAGGGGTCGCCCCGAAAATCGGTGCTCATCTTGTCCACTTCATCCAGGCAGAAGACCGGGTTGTTGCTCTTGGCCTTCTTCAGGGACTGCATGATCTTTCCCGGCAGGGCGCCGATGTAGGTGCGCCGGTGTCCCCGAACCTCCGCTTCGTCCCGCACCCCGCCCAGGGAGAGGCGCACGAAGTTGCGTCCCAGGGCCCGGGACACGGATTTGGCCAGGGAGGTCTTCCCCACCCCCGGCGGTCCCACCAGGCAGAGGATAGGGCCTTTCATCTTTTTCACCAGGCTCTGCACCGCCAGGTGCTCCAGGATGCGCTCCTTGGGCTTATCCAGGCCGTAGTGATCCTCGTGCAGGATCACTTCCGCCTCCTCCAGGTTGTGCTTGTCCCGGGTGCGCTCATACCAGGGCAGAGACAGCAGCCAATCGATGTAATTCCGGGAGACCGTGGCTTCGGCGGACATGGGGCTCATGAGTTTCAGCTTTTTGAGCTCATGCTTCACCTTGGTGGTGGCCTCGGCGCTCATCTTCTTGCGGCGGATGCGCCCTTCCAACTCCCGGATTTCCCCCGCCATGTCCTCCTTTTCACCCATCTCCTTCTGGATGGCCCGCATCTGCTCATTGAGGTAGTATTCCCGCTGGGTCTTTTCCATCTGTTTCTTGACCCGATTCTTGATGCGGCCTTCGATATGGAGGATTTCGTTTTCGCGGTTAACCAGGGTGAGGACGGCCTCCAGGCGGTGGTTGGCGTCCAGGTCTTCCAGGAGCCCCTGTTTCTCGTCGGCCTTGACGGAGAGGTGCCCGGCGATGAGGTCGGCCAGACGCCCGGGGGCATCCAGGCCCGCCAGGCTCTGGAGGGCCTCCTGGGGCACCTTCTTGTTGAGCTTGGCATAACTCTCAAAGCCGGCAACGGCGGTGCGGTGCAGCGCCTCGGTTTCCGGGGTGATTTCCCAAAACTCGTTAAGTTCTTCAGCCTCCACCTGGAAAAACTGGGTACTCTGCAGGAACTGGCGGATAACGGCCCGCCCCTTCCCTTCCACCAGAACCTTGACGGTGCCGTCCGGCAGGCGCAGGAGCTGCAAGATGGAGGCCAGGGTGCCGAGCTTAAAAACCTCGGTTTCCCGGGGCTCATCCTTGCGCGGGTCCTTCTGGGTGCATAGGAGAATATGTTTCTCCAGACCCATGGCGTATTCCAGCGCATGGATGGAACGCTCCCGGCCGATGAACAGGGGCACCACCATGTGGGGAAAGATGACGATGTCCCTAAGGGGCAGCATGGGCACGCTAACCTGATGGAGCCGATCCGGCTCCCCCGGCATCCGGTTCTTGGGAATGCGAAAGATCATGATTGCACCGCCATCCCGGGTTTATCCCAGGGCTCCCCTTCCTCCTCCGGCTGGTAGGTCAGGATGGGGGCCGCATGTTTGCTGATGAAATCCTCGGTGATCAGGCAATCGTTGACATCCTTCAGGGATGGCAGTTCGTACATCAGGTCCAGCATGGCCCGCTCCAGGATGGCCCGCAGGCCCCGGGCCCCTGATTTGCGCTTCAGGGCGTCTTTAGCAACCGCCACCAGGGCCTCTTCGGTGAACTTCAGGCTGACCCGGTCCAATTCCAGCAGCTTCTGATATTGCTTCACCAACGCGTTTCTCGGTTCCTTGAGGATGCGCACCAGGGCCTCTTCATTCAGTTCGTCCAGGGTGGCGAGCACCGGCAGGCGGCCGACAAACTCGGGGATGAGCCCGAATTTCAGGAGGTCCTGGGGTTGCACCTGCACCAGGATTTCCCCCAGGGGCTTCTGCCCCCGGCTCTGGATGTCAGCCCCAAAGCCCATAGCCTTCCGGCCGATGCGGGCCCCGATGATGTCCTCCAGGCCATTGAAGGCGCCGCCGCAGATGAACAGGATGTTGGTGGTGTCCACCTTGATGAATTCCTGCTGGGGGTGTTTCCGGCCCCCCTTGGGCGGCACCGAGGCCAGGGTGCCTTCGATGATCTTCAGCAGGGCCTGCTGCACCCCTTCGCCGGAAACATCCCGGGTGATGGAGGGGGAATCGGTCTTGCGGGCGATCTTGTCCACTTCGTCGATATAGACGATGCCCCGGGAGGCCTTCTCCACATCGTAATCCGCCGCCTGGAGCAGGTTGAGGATGATGTTCTCCACATCTTCGCCCACGTAACCGGCTTCCGTCAGGGTGGTGGCATCGGAGATGGTAAAAGGCACGTTCAGGATGCGGGCCAGGGTTTGGGCCAACAGGGTTTTGCCGGAGCCGGTGGGGCCGATGAGCAGGATGTTGCTCTTCTGGAGTTCCACCCCGTCCAGGTCGGTGCCGGCGTTGATCCGTTTATAGTGGTTATAGACGGCCACGGACAGGATCTTCTTGGCCCGTTCCTGGCCGATGACGTATTCGTCGATCTGCTTCTTGATGGTGGCCGGCTCCGGGATGGCCAGCCGGACGTGTCTGGCTTCGTCTTTTTCGTACTCCTCGGCGATGATGTCGTTGCACAGTTCGATGCACTCATCGCAGATGTAGACCCCGGGGCCGGCGATGAGCTTCTTCACCTCGCCCTGGCTCTTGCCGCAGAAGGAGCACAAAAGGTCAGCATTCTTGTCGATGCCGCGTTTAGTCATAAAGTTAGACCTCCCCAAACCTGGCGCTACTCGCTTACCGGGTTTGGCTATCCTAGCTGCTCCGCCTTAAAGGATGTTATCGTCATTTCCCGGCGGAACCTTCAGTCCCGGGACCCTATTCCCGAGGCCGTCCTGAGAAGAGTTTGCCCTCTTCCCGTTTGTTGATGACGTCGTCGATCAAGCCGTACTTCTTGGCCTGTTCGCCGGACATATAAAAATCGCGTTCGGTGTCATGGTGAATCTGGTCAATGGGCTGGCCGGTGTGATGGGCCATGATTCCATTCAACTCTTCCCGGAGCCGCAGTATCTCCCGGGCCTGGATGTCCACGTCGGTGGCCTGTCCCTGAAAGCCGCCCAACGGCTGGTGGATCAAAATCCGGGCGTGCGGCAGGGCGAAGCGCTTCCCCGCAGTGCCGGCCGTCAGCAGCAGGGCCCCCATGGAGGCCGCCTGCCCCATGCACAGGGTGGCCACCGGGGATTTGATGTACTGCATGGTGTCATAGATGGCCATCCCCGCGGTCACCATGCCTCCCGGGGAATTGATGTAAAAATTGATCTCCTTGTCCGGGTCTTCCGCTTCCAGAAAGAGGAGCTGGGCGATGACCAGATTGGCCACGTCATCGTTGATGGCCGTGCCCAGAAAGACGATGCGGTCCTTGAGGAGCCGGGAATAGATGTCATAGGCCCGCTCCCCCCGGCTGCTCTGCTCCACTACCATGGGAATCAGTTGCATATTATTCTTCGGCCTCCGGCGCCGGCTGGGGCGTCTCACTGAGGATGGCTTGGTCCAGCAACATCTTCATGGTCTTATCCTCCAGCAATTGCCGCTTCAGCGCACCCATGAGGTCATGCTCCTGATAGAACTTGCGGACCTCGGCGAATTCCCGGCCGCGGCTTGCCGCTATGCTGGCCAGGGCGGCGTCCGCCTCGGCGTCGTCCACCTTAAGGCCCTCCTGGTCGGCAATACGCTCCAGGAGGAGATTGACCCTTACCCGCCGCTCCGCCAGGGGCTTGATGGCTTCCAGCATCTTGGCCTGGTCCACGTCAGCCGGCTTTACCCCGTACTGGCTCAGACGGTTCCATTGTTCCCGGAAGAGATGCTCCTGTTCCTCCAGGATGAGCGAGGGCGGCGCCTCAAAAGCGGTCCGGGCCAGCAACTGGTCCTTAACCTGGTTTCCCAGATTGGCCTGCCGCGTCCGCTCCTTCATCTTAATAATATCCTCTCTCACGGCCTCACGCAAGTCAGCCACCCCTTGAAAATTCCCTCCCAGGCCCTTGACAAAGTCATCATCCAGGTCCGGGACCACCTTCTCTTTGACTTCATGAATCTTCACCTCGAACTCCACCGACTTGCCTGCCAGCAAAGGATTGGCAAAGTCATCCGGCAGGTTCACTGGAAAGCGGCTCTCCGCCCCTTCCTTAAGACCCATGAGGTTGCTCTCGAACTCGGCGTTAAACTTGCCGCTGCCCACCTCCAAATAAACGCCCTCCGCCTTGCCGCCCTCCGCCGCCTGGCCCGCGTAATAGGCCTGGTAATCGAGCTTCACGAAATCGCCCAGCTTGGCCCCGCGGCCCTTGGCCGGGGGATTTAGCTGGGCATGGGATTGGCGGATCTCTTCGATCCCGGCCTCCACCTCGGCGTCGGTCACCTCAACCGCTGGGGCCGACACCGTAAGCCCCAGGTAATCCTCCACCTTGAACTCCGGGGTCACTTCCAGCTCCACCTGGTAGCGGTAATTCTCACCAGCCACCACCGCCGGGGGCGGCTCCGGCCAACTCAGATGCACCGGCTTCAGGTCTTTCTCCTTTAAGGCCTCATCCAGGGAACGGCGTACCAGGGCATCGGATACGTCTTTGTCGATCTGTTTATGGTAATACATCTCCAGGACGCCGCGGGGCACCTTGCCGGGACGGAAACCTTTGACCTTGACCCGCTTGCCCAGGTCCCGATAGGCCCGGTCCACTTCCTCGGCCACCTCGGTTAAGGGCACCTCGATCGAGAGTCTCCGTTTGACTTCGCTCAGGTTCTCCATCTCCACTTTTACTGCGCTTTCAGTCATCGTCTCATCTCTCTGCTCAAAAGAGTTCAAAGTTCAAAGTTCAAAGTTCAAGGTCTGCAAGCAGGGTGCGTCCTGCGCACCCCAACCAGGCGTAATTGCTCATCTCTTTAGTGAACGCCGCAGGCCGCTGCCTGACTATCCCAAAAAGTTGTCAAGAATTGGCGGCGCAGGCGGGTTGGTGACCAGGCCCGGCCTCCCCCGCAGGGCGTGCGAGAGGGGGGACTCGAACCCCCACGGTTGCCCGCTGGAACCTAAATCCAGTGCGTCTGCCTGATTCCGCCACTCTCGCCGGTTCTCCAGATAAATTTATTTACTTTCCCTCTCCAAGTCAAGCGATACCGCCTGCGCTCGGGGATTGAGCAGCTCCCGTTGTCTCCCCCAGAATTTCGTGTTATGAATTAAGGGCTGCCTGCCGCTTTAGAGCATCCGGATACTATTTTAAAGGTAATGGCGGTTAAAATATATAGAAAAATAACCCACTAGGAGGCATAATCACCGGGAATGTCAAATCTTATTCGCCTGGGTAAGGTCTCCCGTACCTTCTAAACGTCAAAAAGCCCTCCGGAGGTCCAAGACTTGGCGCAGGTGTTTTCATCATTGCATGATTAATTACAATTGGAATTGTTATTAATTTTATTGCTAAGGTTCGAGATCGGAGGGGCTTAACTCGCATAAAGGGGATGCAACCATGGCAGTCGAAGAAAAAGAAAAAGATGAATTTAAGCAATTACGGGAGCGCCTGGCGATAACCCCCAGGCTGGTATGGGACCGGGTGGATGCCGGCGAACTGGCGGCTATCTTTGCCTACGCCGACCCTTACAAGGCCTTTCTGGACCGGGCCAAGACCGAGCGGGAGGCGGTCCAGGAGATCGTGCGCCAGGCCCAGGCCCGAGGCTTTACGGACCTCAACTCCCGGACCCCGAGTCCCAGGGGTTATTATAATTATAGGGGCAAGAGCATCGCCCTGGTGGTCCAGGGCAAAAGGCCGCTCAGCTCCGGGCTGCGATTGGTGGCCTCGCATATCGACTCCCCCCGCCTGGACCTGAAGCCCTATCCCCTTTATGAGGACACGGACCTTACCTTTCTAAAAACCCACTATTACGGGGGCATCAAGAAATACCAATGGCTGACCCGGCCCCTGGCCGTTCACGGGGTCGTCCTCAAGGCCGACGGCGCCAGCGTGGACCTTAATATCGGCGAAGACCCGGCGGACCCGGTGTTCACGGTGCTGGACCTGCTGCCCCATCTGGCGCGCAAGGCCCAAATGGAAAAGAAGGTGTCCGACGCCTTCGAGGGTGAAAAGCTCAATGTCCTGGTGGGCACTCTGCCCTTGGGGAATGCCGAGACCAAAGAGCGCTTCAAACTGCACTTTCTGAAACTCCTGGAAGAGCGCTACGGCATCAACGAAGAAGACTTCACCAGCGCCGAGGTGGAAATTGTGCCCGCGGGCCCGGCCCGGGACCTCGGGTGGGACCGCAGTCTGGTGGGGGCTTACGGCCAGGATGACCGGGCCTGCGCCTACGCCGAACTGGCGGCGGCCCTGGACCTTGAAGAGCCGGAGCACACCTGCGTGGCCCTGTTCTATGACAAGGAGGAAACTGGGTCCGATGGTAATACTTCCGCCAGGAGCTGCCTCCTGGAAGAGATAGTGGAACTGCTCCTGGAGAGCCGGGGGGAAAGCCCCCAAGGCCGGCGCCGGGTGCTGATGGCCTCCCGGGCCATTTCCGCCGACGTCACCGGGGCCCTGGACCCGGACTGGCTCGAAGTCTCTGAAAAGCGCAACGCCGCCCGTCTGGGCTACGGGGTGGGGCTCAGCAAGTACGGCGGCAGCGGCGGCAAGTATTCCACCAGCGACGCCAACGCCGAGTATGTGGCCTGGCTCCGCAAGGTCTTTAATGAGCACGGGGTCATCTGGCAGGCAGGTCAGTTGGGCAAGGTGGATGAAGGCGGGGGCGGCACCATCGCCAAGTTCCTGGCCGTCCACGGCCTGGAGATCATCGACTGCGGCACCCCGTTGCTTTCCATGCATTCCCCCTTCGAGGTGGGCTCCAAGGCCGACCTCTACATGACCTTCAAGGCCTACCGGGCCTTTTTCGGGGCGGGCTAAGGGGAGGTAGATTTTCTGTGAGAGGGTTCAAGAGCGATAAGGTTCATTTAAAGAGGGCAGTGCCCACGCGGCAATTCTCATTTGTGGATACCGGGAGCCAGTGATTAATTCCCCCTCAGCCTAACCCTAGCCCCGCTGGTAGGGGCGGCATCTCAGTGGCACAGGCCTCTGGCCTGTGGGTTTGCCCGGGCGGGGAAACCCAGCCCCTACGGCTAGGGGAGAGGAGATTGACTGTCTCCCGGCGGGCGCTTTCCTTGCAAATCAGGAAAAAAGTGGTTATCTTTAGATTATTAAATGTGGTAAGAAACAACTTTTCTCGATAGTCGAAACCGGGCGACCCGTCCACAGGCTGGAAGCCTGTGCCACTGTCGCCCCTGGAATTCGAAACTTAAAACCGGTTATCTCAGATGGGTAAATTCTTTGATCGATTCAAGCCTGATCCCCCGGATGCCTCCATCTCCACCTGGGGAAATCTGACCAGCTTCTATAGCCTCCTGATCTTTCTCATTGCCATTCCCTTTATTCTCATTGTCCTGTTGGTGTGGCTCACCAGCTTTCTGGGCATGAGCTCCTGGCTGTTCGCCGGCTTTGCCGTCCTGTGCGCCTATATCGGCTGGCGCCTCTACCGCTGGTGGCGGACGGCTATGAACAGGATGTCCGCTCAGGGGAGCGAATTTCACGACCTGATGCGGGAGGCGGCCAGGAACGGCAAGAACATGGAGATCTCCCTGCTCAACGGCGCCTTCACCTTGCGCTATCACGGGGCCGACAATCTGGCCGCGGCCCTGCCGGGGCGGCCCCGCTCCCTGGCCCTGGCCGGCCCCCTGACCCTGGAGGCCGAGGCCGAAGAGATGCGTCCCTGGCTGCCGCCCGAACGCTTGCGGGAGGAATTGGAGGGATTTGTGCGGCTGCGGGACGAAGGGGTGATCAGCGCCGAGGAATTCGACCGCCTCAAGGCCAGCCTGCTGCAAAGGGTCTCTGCCTAGGGAGCTGGATCAGACTCGAAGGACGGGAGCCGATCTTTCAATAAGTAAATAGGGCGGGCTGTGCCCGCCTTTTTAGTTTCCCGGGGGTTAAGGAACGCAGGGTTGGCGGCGCAGTGTCCTGGCCCCAAAAAAGCGGCGGCCCAGGCCGCCCTAGAAAATCTGTCTTGTAGGGGCGCACCCATGTGTGCGCCCCCTACGAAATGGTGGTTGTAGGGGCGGGTTTTAAACCCGCCCCTACTGGGTCGACCATACGAAATTTTGCCCGGCTTAAACCTCCGGCACGGGCTGCTCCGGTTCAATTTCTTTCTTGCCCATGGCGTACTCCGGCCCGGAGGTCAGCGCCCCCCCATCCCAGAAATCCCGGCGCTGGCGGTAGTAGCCATGGAGCCGGACCAGTCTGCTGGCCAGTTGCCGGAGGGACTGGTCCCCCAGGTGGTCCAGGCAGGATTGCAGCAAGGCCAGAAAGGCGCCGGGCAGGTAATACCCCTCTTTCCCCAGGCTGCCCCGATATTCTACCCGGTAACCATCCGCCGGAAGTTGGAAGAGATCCAGCTCATAGGTGCGCAGGGCCGGCAGAGCCTGATCGTTCACCAGACGCAGTTGCCCCAACGGCAGGCGAGGGCGCCGGGGATGGTCTTCGCTGCTCAGCACCCGCTGGCACACCTGTTCCAGAAAGGTCATCAATTCCCGGGCTACCCGGACCTCGTTCATCTCTGCTAATTCGAACAAAATGCGGGCGTAGACGTAAACCACCACCGGAATGGTGTCGGCCTCCGGGTCCTGGCTGCGGAGCCAGAAGATGTGCGGGGTCACCTGGTCCTGGGGGTAAAAATCGATTTTGACCGTGGCCTTGAGCAGGCCCGGTTCCCGGCGAAACCGTCCCAGTAGCCATTTAATCATGATTTAAAGGAGATGCAGGTCCTTCTTCAGATTCACCGTTCTAAACCCCGCCTAACCTCTGGACCCCCTGAGCGGGTGCCTCTGGCAGGAGCGCCACCTCAACCTCGACCCAGGCGGCGCGGAAGACCGCCGGGCAGCGCTAAAAATGTAGATTCACCTTACTCAATGCGCCGCCGAAAGTCAAACCATTTCCAGGGTTGACGGGGCCGGGGGTAGCTTCCCCGGAAAATTGCGGTTTACAAGCCTGGGGAGATATTTTATAAATGAAAGATAAACGGAGAAAATCGGTGTCCAAGTCATCCCAGCCAAACCGGGTGCTGCCCCAGGGAGTGCCCGGCTGCCTAAATAAATGGCAGTTCCTGAATGACCCGGATTTGAAAACGGAACCTTGCCGGGAGTATGGCGAAAAGTTTCTGGCCCTGGGTTGGTGGGAGGACGCCCTGGCATTTTTCGAAAAGTGCCAGGATTCCTCAGGACTGGAGAAGATCAAGGAACACTCCCTGGAAACAGGGGACGCCTACCTGCTGGCCCGGCTGAGGGTTCCCCAGGACCCGCCCACCTGGCGGCGATTAGCAATGCGGGCCCAGGAACTGGGAAAATTACGCTTTGCCCTGCGAGCCTATGAGCTATCCGGTGACCCGGATAAGGCCGGAATGGTGGAAGCACTGATATCCGGCTCAGAGACGGAAAAGACGCCAGATCAACATTGACCATGATTATCCGGAATTGTTACCGCATTCTGGGAGTAGCCGCCAACGCCCCCCTGGCAGAGGTTCGCCGGCGCTACCGGGCCTTGGCCCGCCAACACCATCCGGACCACCACCCGGACGATCCCGAGGCCGCTTTCCGCTTCCGGCAGTTGGCGGAGGCTTACGAGACTATCCAGCAAGCCCGCCGCCGCTCTCGAGGCGCCACTCAAAATCTCAGGAGCCCCAGGTTTCCTGAAGATGATGAGTGGTTTCAAGACTTTTTTGGAATCGCAGGCAATCCGGCCCGTTTGCGGCAGTCTGCCGGGGCCGACTTTCGCTACGATTTGCAGATCTCCCTTGCGGCCGCCTTGCGCGGCACCCAGGCGGTAATCCAGGTGGATCGCAACTTTGCCTGCCGCCCCTGCCGGGGCACCGGTCTGGCGCCGGGGGGCAGCTACGCCTCCTGCCCCGCCTGCCGGGGCTGCGGCCGCACTTATTACGGACCGGGAATGCTGCGCTTCGGGCCGCACTGCCCCCACTGCGGCGGCAGCGGCCAGATTATCGACCAGGCCTGCGATCATTGCCATGGCCGGGGCGCCACTCCCGGCAAACGGGCTTATCGGCTGCGCATTCCCCCGGGAATCCCCGACGGCGCTCGCATGCGCCTCGACGGTGAGGGAGGGCCAGGTTTTCAAAACGGCCCACCGGGAAACCTGGAGGTAGCCATTCATGTGGCCCCGGATGACTTCTTCACCCGGATTGGCAATGATATCCATTGCCAGGTGCGGGTCTCCTGCGCCAAAGCGGCCCGGGGCGGGGTCATCCTGGTTCCCACTTTGGACGGCTACCGGGCGGTGGAGCTCCCCCAAGACGCTCAGAGCGGCTGGGTCTTCCGCTTCCCTGGAGCCGGAGCCCCCGGCGGACCCCGAGGGGTCCCGGGCGATCAGGTAATGGAGATCGTGGTCAACCCAGCCGAGGACTTCCAGATTGGACAGAATCAGCGGTTCAGAGAGCGGTCCAGCCTGGGAAACGAGGAGCGCACCGGGGTAGGACATGAGTAAATTCACCCACCTGGACGAGACCGGGCAACTGCGTATGGTGAATGTGGGCGATAAAGCCGAAACCCGGCGCCGCGCCAGTGCGGCCTGCCGCATCATCGTGGGTCCCAAGGTCTTTCCCCTGCTCCAGGCCGGCCGCCTTCCCAAAGGCGATGTTTGGGCGGCGGCCAGACTTGCCGGCATCATGGCCGCCAAGAACACGGCTCAATTGATCCCCTTGTGCCATTCCCTGCCGTTGGCCTTCGTTGAGGTCGATTTTACCCTGGAACCCCAGGAATGGGCGGTGCGCATCCAGACCCGGGTCGAGACCCAGGCCCGCACCGGGGTGGAGATGGAAGCCTTGACCGCCGCGGCAGTGGCTGCTCTTACCATCTACGATATGTCCAAGGCGGTGGATCGCGGCTTAGTGATCGGTGAGTTGCTCTTGCTGGAAAAGAGCGGCGGAGCTAGCGGCGATTACCACCAGCCGCAGGCCCCCCGCGAAATCTCGAGTTAATTGGATATGGCCGGAGTATGATTGATGAATGAGGAACGTCTGGAATTTTATCGCCTCCTCTTAAAGGAGCGACTCGAGGAGATCCTGGGGGAAGCCGACAAGACCAGGACCGAGATGACCGGTGCGGTGGCCCCCTTTCCTGACCCCACCGACCGGGCCACTCTGGAGACCGACCGCAATTTTACCCTCAGGATTCGGGACCGGGAACGCAAGCTCATCACCAAGATCCGGGAGGCCATGGAACGCATCGATGACGGGACCTATGGCCACTGCGAGATTTGCGGGGGTGAGATCAGCGAGAAACGCCTCATCGCCCGTCCGGTGACCACCATGTGCATTGGCTGCAAGTCCCGGCAAGAAGCCCTGGAGCGGGCTAAGGGCCATTGAGAGCAGTAGTCAGTACTCAGAAGCCAGGAGCCAGTAGTCAGTGGTTAGTGGTTAGATATTGGTAACTATGGGCCAAAATGCCACTTATTTGACAGATAAGTATCCGGGACGTGAAGATGATCTTAGAACCCCATGCATATAGGAATTTTTCCGTTACTAGACAAATAGACTGAAATTGCCGGTATCTGCATAGTGTTGCTTGAGCACATGTGCTTGGAATTGCATAATATTTAAATAGATTGACTACACCTACACAAAACCGGATTACTAATTAACTTTAATTACTGCTCACTGCTCACTGACTACTGGCTACTGACTACTGACTACTGTCCTTCCCATGTCCCCCCCCATCGATCTGAAAGAATTTACCCTTAGCGACATGGAGCAGCTTACGGCCGCTTGGGGCCAACCGGCCTTCCGGGGCCGCCAGCTCCTCAAGTGGCTCTACAAGGGAGTCTGCGACTTTCAAGAGATGACCGACGTCTCCCGGAGCTTCCGGGAGGAGCTGGCCCGGCGGGCGGTCATCGGCCAGCTCCGGGTGGAGCAGGAACTGGAGGCCGCCGACGGTTGCCGGAAGTTCCTCTTCGCCCTGGGAGACGGCTCGCTGGTGGAGTCGGTCCTCATCCCCGAGGAAGGCCATTACACCCTGTGCCTGTCCACCCAGGTCGGCTGCGCCCAGGGGTGCCGCTTCTGCCTGACGGCCCGGCGCGGCCTGGTGCGACAGCTTACGGCCGGGGAGATCGTCGGCCAGGTGCTGGTGGTGCAGCGCCTCCTCAACCAAAAACTCCCGGAGGCCCTCTCCCCTCTCCTCACCAACCTGGTCTTCATGGGTATGGGGGAGCCCCTGGCCAATTTTCCCCAATTGATCAAGGCCCTCACCATGATCACCGCGCCCTGGGGGCTCAAATTCTCCTCCCGGCGCATCACCGTGTCCACCGTGGGACTGGCCCCCTTGATCCCGCTCCTGGGGCGGGAGACCCGGGCCAATCTCACCGTATCCTTAAACGCCGCGGATGACCGCACCCGCGACCGGCTCATGCCCGTCAACCGGCACTATCCCCTGGCAGAACTCCTGGCGGCCTGCAAGAGCTTCCCCCTGCCCCGGCACCGGCGCATCACCTTTGCCTACGTCCTGCTGCAAGGCCTGAACGACGCCCCGGACCAGGCCCGGCAACTGGCCCGGTTGCTCCAGGGCTGCCGCGCCAAGATCAACCTTATCCCCTTCAATCCCCACCCCCGGCTGCCTTTCTCCCCGCCTTCCAGGGAACGCCTTTTGGAGTTTCAGGAGATCCTGCGAGCCTCTAATTATACGGTCCTGATCCGGGAGAGCCGCGGCCTGGAGATCGGCGCCGCCTGCGGCCATTTGGCGGGAACGCGGGACTGAGGATCGCACCCCCTAAATAGCAAGGGCGGCCCGCGGACCGCCCTTGCACATTATTTTTCACTCTCCGGGGATTATCCGTCCCCAGGGTCTGTTTTTATTTACTGTTTACTGATAACTGATTCAAAGATTATTGATTACTGATTACTGACCACTGGCTACTGACTACTACTCACTTAACCCCCTCCCAGGGGAGTCCGGGGAAGGGTCCCTCGTCGCGGCGGTCCACGTCCCCGCGGTAATCCCGCTTGCCGATGCCCACCAGGCGGTCTCCCTTAAAAACCAGGGGAGTATAGCCTCCACGCACCGTATTGGAATCCTCGAAATCCATGTCGTGAGTCAGATAAAAATAGACGGTATAGTGGCCGGTGTTGTAATCCCCCTCTTCCTTGATTCCGGGCTGGCCCATGATCCCCGTCACCTCCGCCTTATTCATGCCCAGCTTCACGTCTTGGAGATGGACGAAATTGGCCCACATGGGCTTACTGAATTTCTGATAGAGCACCGACTCACCGCAGCCAGGCGCAAACATTCCCAGAATCAGGAGGAGATAGAGCCAAGACATGTTTTATCCTTGTACCCTGGTTGAATTGCACCCTAAGATATACATCATGGCAGGTTCCGTCAATCAAAAGCCGTCAAGCTTCTAAAATACCGTTTTTAGTTTTCTGTTTTCTGTTAAAGGCAAAATCAATTAAAAGGGTCTTGACAAAGGCGGAAAAACGAAAACCGCCTTCACTGGCCCACCGTTAGTTGCAGAAAATTGCTCATAAAGTGGCGAAAACTCCGCCCCATCTCGCCTTCCTGGGTTCGGGCCGCGGCCAGGACAGATGGGGCATCGGCCCCGGAGCCGGTTAGGGCCCAGGCCGCGTCAAATTGCAGCCACCTCTCGATGTCGGCCATGCCGACGTGGTTGTCAAACTGCAGTCCCACCACTCTGGGCGAGGCCGCCAGGCCCAGGGCTTCCACCGGCGCCGCCCTCGAGCGGGCCAGGATGTCAATCCCCCCGGGCAAGGGCGGCAATACCCCCTGGCCGTGCCATTTAAAGAGTTGGGGGCGGGCCGGCAACCCTTGAAAAGCCGGATGCGCCAGCCCTGCTCGGGTCAGTTCGCCGCCCATAAAGCCCACCGACTTTTTGGGCAGAGGGCCCACCCGACAGCCCAGGACGTGGCCCAGAAGCTGGTGCCCCAGGCAAAATCCCAGGTAGGCCTTACCCAGGGCCAGCGCCTGCCGAATGGCCTCCTTCAGGGGCGCCAGGTAGGGAAACTGCTCTTCTTCATCCACGTTGGGGGAGCCCCCCAGGACGATGAGGCCGTCAAATCCGGCCACCGCCGGCACCGGCTCATGCCAGGCCTCCAGTATCCGGAAGTTCACCCCGCCCGCCTGTAGGGCAGCCAACAGATGCTCCCCGGGGGCCTCCCAGTCCAGATGCTGTACTATCAAAAAATTCTGCCCACCCATGTCTCTCTTCCTCGAATCTGAAGATTATCCCGGAGGCCCGGGCCCAGGGGCGCAGGAGTCAAAAGATTATAGCCTTTTGCCCGCCGACGCAGTAGATATTAACCATGAACTCATCAGTGAGCGAAATTTTGCTGGAGCCTGGCGGCCTGCCCTGCTACCAAAGCCCCCTGCTGGCCGCCTTTCCGGAATTGAGCCATGGCTTCTTCACCCGCAGGGGCGGAGTCAGCCTCGGGGCCTATGACAGTCTTAACCTCAGCTTCGAAGTAGGGGATCATCGGAGGGCCGTAGCCGAGAATCGCCGCCGGGTACGGGAGGCGCTGGGGCTCAGGGTCCTGGCCAGCGCCAGTCAGAAGCACGGGAGGCGGGAGGTCGTGGTTACCGGAGAGCCCCGGCCCAGGCCCGACGGCGAGTTGGAGGCCGCCGATATCCTGCTCACCAGCCAACCCGGGGTGGGGCTGCTGATCAAACAGGCGGACTGCCAGGCGGTGGTCATTTACGACCCGGGCCGCCGGGTGCTGGCCAACATCCACTGCGGCTGGCGCGGCCAGGTGCAGAATGTCCTGGGAACCGCGGTAGCCCGGCTTAGGGAGCAGTTCGGCTGCCAGCCCGCGGATCTCTACGCCGCCATCAGCCCCAGCCTGGGGCCCTGCTGCGCCGAATTCCGGCACTTCCGCCGGGAATTCCCACCGGAATTCCTGCCCTACCAAATCAAACCCTACTACTTCGACCTTTGGCGCCTCAGCCTGGACCAGTTGCAGGCGGCCGGGCTCAAGGAGTCGCGTCTCGATCTCGCCGGCCTCTGCACCAGGTGCGAGGCCAGGCAATTCTTCTCTTACCGCCGGGAACGGGTCAGCGGCCGCCAGGGGACGGTCGCCGCCCTCAAAATCTGATCCCCGCGCACTTTAAAAGCTTTACTGCTGCCCGCCGTCCTTCTTGCCAAACTTTTTCTTCAGATCGTTAACCGTCTTTTTGGTGAAGTCAACCGTCTGATCCACCTGCCCCGGGTGGGCGTAGCCCACGTAAACGCCGATGGCAAAGCCTATAATCATTAAAAACATGGGAGCATCCTTTCCTTTCGAGATTAACCGGTTAAGACCGCATGGAGATAACTATCCGAATTTACAATCGCCCCGCCCTTTAAGAGAGGCCAGGGCTTCCCTGGCCAGGTAGGCCACGGTGACCTGGCGCAGCTCTGCGCGGTCATAAATGATCACCGGGTTTTCATCATTCGTGAGGGCCTTAAGCTCCGCGGCGGCCTGGCAATAGCCAGCCTTCCCCAGGGCCCAGGCCGCCAGGGCCCGAATTTGCGAGTCGGTACTTGTGAGAAAAGGCACAACCACCGGCAAAATTTCCCCTAGAAGTGCAGGGTGCCTCTCCGCCAGGCGGCCGACGCCCCAGAGCATGGGGGCCCGGGAAAACTCCTCGTCAAGCAAACCTGCAAACATGGGGATAATCTCGTTCACCAGGGATATCTGGTGCCTGCCGATTTCTCCCAGGGCCGCGGCCGCCCCCCAGCCGAAACTGCCGGAATCTTCGTTCAGCAGCCACAGCAGGCGGTTGATGAGCTTCCGCACACTTCGGGGATGGGCCCCGGCCAGCAGCCCCAGTGCCTCCAGGGCCCGCCAGTGCAGCAAGTCCCGGGGATCATAGAGAAATTGCAGCAGGATCTCCCCGACCCGCCGGTCGGCGGCCGCCAGGGCCAACACCTCCTGGTAATCCGCTTCCCGGAGCAGCTTCCGCAGTTGTTCCCTAAGGTCCCGTTGATTTGCCAAGGCTCACCTGTGACACAGGCTTCCAGCCTGTGGCCAAGTCTCCCCAGGCGCCAAGTCTTCCCAAAGACGCTGCCGCCCGGCTTCGCCCAGGCAGATGAAGGCGCCCGGGTTCGGCCCCTTCCCGGCAAGGAGCCCCATCCCTGCGATGCCAAAGACTCAAAAGGGGATATCGTCTTCCGGGACGCCTCCGGGAGGCGGTTCAAAGGACGGCTCCGGTTCCTGCAGGCGGTTTCCGCCCGCGCCGCCCGCGGCCCCCAGCATCTGCATGTTTTCGGCGATGATATCGGTGGTGTAGTGCTTCACCCCGTCTTTTTCATACGATCCGTACTCGATCCGGCCCTCGATCACTACCTGTTTGCCCTTGGAAAGATACTGGCCGCAAATCTCCGCCAGTTTGCGCCAGGCCACAATGCGGTGCCACTCGGTCTTTTCCTGCTTCTGCCCATCTTTGCTTGTGAATCTGCGGCTGGTAGCCAGCGAAAACTTGCACACCGCCGTACCGTCTGCAGTGAATCGCATCTCCGGATCCGCCCCCAGATTGCCCACCAAGATAACCTTATTGACCCCAGCCATGGCTCCTCCTTTAGGCCTCGCAGGTATAGTTCATCCTCTATCACAGAACCGGCGAGCGGGCAAGGGCTTATCCCTCGGGAGGGCGGCCAGCCGCCGCCAATTGACCGCTCCCCGGCAATCACCGCCTGAAGATTTCGAGAGTGTCCGCCGACCAAAATGTCTGCTGAAACTTACCCCACCCTGCCCTTAAGCTCTAGCCCATTGTAATTTCATCGCTATCCACATATCATACTGAGGAAAACAATTCGGCAACCTCGGGTTTTAGTCTGGGAGCATTGGCGCCGGAGGCCCAGAGTCCGCTATCCAAAAGGCTCCCGGTTACTTCATTTGCAAAAAACTTGCCGGATACTGCTGACCACGGCAAAAATTTCCGGAGGCAACCTGGATGAAAAACTCACTCATCAGTTTGGTGGCCGCGGTGGCGCTGCTCCTGGCCGCCTCCGGCGGCCAGGCCGCACAGCCGGATAAGATGGCCCAGGCCGACGCTCTGATGAAGAGCCCTGCTTTGGATTACCAACAGGCACAGCAGGCCCTGGCCGACTACGAAGGGCTACTGCCGGGGTCCCCGTCGTTGTGGGCCCGGCTGGCCCACACCTGCTTCGTTTTGGGGGATACGGCCGACGACGCCTCCCGGGCCGGCTATTATGAGAAAGGTCTGACCTACGCCGAAAAACTCCTGGCGCAACAGCCTGACGAGGCCGCCGGCCATTACTGGAAGGCCTTGAATTTGAGCGGTCTGGCCGACGTCAACCGCCTCCGCGGCCTTAAACTGCTGCCGCAAATCATGGACGAACTCAACCGGTCTCTGGCCTTGGATGAAACCTATGACCAGGCCGGGGCCCACCGGGTATTAGGGCGCATCTATTTTGAGGCGCCGGGCTGGCCCTTGTCGGTGGGAAGCCGGAAAAAATCCTTGGAGCAACTGACAGCCGCGGTGCGCCTGGCGCCAGACAACAGCACTAACCACCTCTATCTGGCGGAAACCCTGTTGGCCATGGGAGAGAACGCCCAGGCCCGGGAGGAACTGGAGAAGGCTTTGCAGGCCCGGCGCTACGCCATCAGCCCGCAGGGACTGGAGGAAGATCACCGGAAAGCCCGGTCCCTGCTAGAAAAGATGGAGAGTTCGCCATGAATTCTGAGTTGGGATTTTAAGGGGCAAATCGGAGAACATTGACTGAAAGGCCCCTTTTAATTTGATTTTTTCTGATCTCAACCTTATCATCTGGTCCTTAGATGATTATGTTGATTTCTATTTTGGGGGAGAATCCTATCTGCAAGAGAAGGCCCGGCGGACTTAAGCAGGCGTGCCCGCCTCCTTAAGCCGGTTATTGGCCTTTTATCCCCCAAACCGAATTTGCCCTTAAAGGACGAGCTTGCTTCCCGAGAATACCTTAAGTCGACGGATCAAAGTTTTTCTAAAGGCGATAGAAGGCTGCGCCTGGCCCATCATCGCAGTCTCCGTGCTGCTGGCCGGGCTGGCGGTCTTTTATACCGTTCATAGCCTGACCATCAGCACCAGCCGGAATGACCTGGTGGCTGGCAATAAACACCTCCTTAAGCTCACCCATCAAATGGATCGGGCTTTCGGAGGCCGGGACGGCTTGGTGGTGGTGGTGGAAAACCGCGGCAATGAGGCGACCATTAAATTCGCCGACGCCCTGGCAGCCGAGTTGCGCGGCTATCCCAAACAGTTTACCGACCTCTATTATCGCGTGAACCCGGAGAGATTCAGGCGCTCAGCCCTGCTCTACCTGGATACCCATGACCTGCTCAAGCTCAAAGACAACCTGGCGGGTCAGAAAAATCTGCTGTCCGGACTGGCTGCCGACCCGGACCTGATGACTTTTTACAAGCTGGTCGACGAACAGATGACCCGCTCCATGATCGGCAATCTGTTCACCGGGTTTCTGACGGCAGAGAAAGGACCGGAGCAGCCCAACCTGGACCTCTTAAACGCCAGCCTCAAAGAATTGCGCCTCAGCCTGGAAGGGAACCACCCCTACGTCTCTCCCTTGAATGCCCTTTATCCCAAGGAGCTGAACGACGTCAGCCAAGAGGGCTACTTCTTTACGAGGAATAACAAGTTCCTGCTGTTCATGGTTACCGGGCAGCCCGGCGACTTCCACACCATTCATAATGAGGTGGAACTCCTGCGGAAGGCGCTGGCTCGGGTTAAACGCCGATTCCCGGGGATCCAGGCGGGGGTGACCGGCCCGGACGCCTTGCAATCGGATGAAATGAGCGGCGCCATGATGTCTGTGACCCTGGCCACCTGGTTATCCCTGGTAGGCCAGCTGGTCCTGCTCATCGTCTTTCTGCGGAGCCTGAAGCGGACCTTGGTGGAAGGCATGGCGATGGTTATCGGTCTGTGCTGGACTTTCGGGTTGGTTACCCTGGCCGTGGGGCATCTGAATATCCTGTCGCTGGTCTTTGCACCCCTTCTCCTTGGGCTCACTATCGATTACGGCATCCATTGGTTCTGCCGTTTGGAAGAAGAGTTAGCAGGCCGCGGGTGCAGCAGCGAAGCCCTGGAGTGCACCTTCCGCAGGTCGGCCCCGGGCATCATTTATGCGGGCCGGGCGGCGATACTTTCCTTTTTGCCCCTGGCCTTTGTGAACTTCAAGGGGCTGGCCGAATTGGGGCTGATTATGGTCATGGGCGTGGTGGCCATGCTGGTCGCCTCTCTGTTGCTAATACCGGCCCTGGTCATGGTCACTGAGGGATGCGACCCGGCTAAAATTCCCGGCGACTGTCCCGCGGTTCCCAGCCCTTTCCTGGAATTGCATTGGACCCATTACCATTTGATCATGGCGCTGGGAGTCCTGATTACGGTTCTGGGCGGGGTCTGTCTGCTGCGGGTTCACTTCGATTTAAATCCCCTGCATCTGCAAAATCCCCAGACCGAATCGGTGGTTTGGGAAAACCGGCTACTTGAGGGTGCCAATGCCTCGTCCTACGGCGCCCTGCTCATTCCGACCCTAAAGGAGTTGGAGGCCAAGGGTGAGGCGTTTGCAAAGCTGTCCACGGTTTCGCATGTGGAATCGGTGCTCTCCTTTTTGCCTGCCCGGGTGGGGGAGAAGCGCCGGATTTTGACCGGGATGGAAGGGGTCCTGAACTCGGTAAATTTTGCCGCCGCCGGGACCAGGCCCGCCAACCCCGGAGAATTGGCCGCCATTTTAGGGCGGATCGATTTTAAGGTGGCTGCAGCCGCCAAAAATGCCGGGCCAGAAGAGGCGGCCACTAAACAGCAGCTAGCAGAAACCCATGAGCTGATCGATAAAATCAGCCCCATGCTTAATGCGGACCTGAATCCCCAGGCCGCGGCGCGCCTGGCCGGCTGCAATCACGAATTTGGCGTGGACCTAAAAGACAAATGGGACCTGCTGCGGGGTTATGCGAAATCAGCCCTAAACTCCGCCCCGCCCACCCAGGCGAATCTGCCCCGGTCCGTACGGGAGCGATTCATCAGCCCGCAAGGAGCCTACCTGCTCCAGGTGTTTCCTTCCCAGGATATCTGGAATTATGACCCCCTGAAACTGTTCGTGAAGAGTCTTTGGGACGTCGACCCCAATGTGGTGGGGGATCCGGTGCTCCTCTATGTCTTTACCAGGGACTTTCGCAATTCCGTCCTCTTCGCCACGGGAATTGCCGTGCTGGCCATTGCCGCCGTGCTGGTAATATTTTACCGCAGCCTGATATTGGCGCTACTGGCCTTTATTCCCCTGGTGGTGGGGACCGGCTTAACCTTGATCCTGATGTGGGCCCTGAACCTCTCCTTCAATCAGGCCAATGTGCTTTTCCTGCCCTTAATTTTGGGGGAAGGAGTCGAATTTGGGATAATCATCCTGACCCGCTGGCAGTTGGAGGAATCGACCCGGGCCATTGCTCTGCCAGCCAGCACCGCCAAAGGGGTGGCCCTGGCGGCCTTGACCACCACCGTGGGGTTCGGGAGCTTAATGGTTTCCGGACACGAGGGCATCTTCAGCCTGGGGCTATTGGCGACGGTGGGCAGCCTCAGCGTCCTGGTCGCTTCCCTGATCATTTTGCCGGCCTTTCTCCGTCTGTGGGAGAAGGATTATGAACCGAAGCAGCTACGCCTGCCCCATTATCTGGGTTTGAGGCAATGGCTGCGCCATTACTTGAGGAAGGGATCCTATGAAAAAACGACTCTCGATCATTAGCCTGGCTTTTTTGGCGGTAATCTGGATGGGGATCCTCCCGGCTGCGGCTGAGAGCCCCACCGCCTTTGTGCAGGGGATCATGGACAAGACCATGACGATCCAGAATAATCCTGCACTTGACACCCAGGCCCGGACCCGCGCCATCCATCAGATCATTGAACAAAATTTCGATTTTCCCATGATGGCTAAGGACACCCTGGGGGCCACCTACGGACAGCTCAGCGAGGGGCAACGACAGCAATTCAACCATACCTTCGATTACCTGTTCGAGGATTCCTACACCCGCATGGTTCTCAACTTTCTCAAGCAGCAAAACATCAAATACGGGCAGGAACACCAGGAAAGCGGCGGCAAGACCAGGCTGGATACCACTTTGGTCCGGGCCAACGATATCATCCCGGTGACCTATCTCATGCACTCCGCCCCCAGGGGCTGGCTCCTTTATGACGTGGCGGTGGACGGGGTAAGCATTCTGGAGAACTACCGCGATGAATTCGGCCGGGTCATCCGCACCAAGTCCTTCGATTATCTCTTGCAGCGGATGGAGGAACAGCGCCGGGCGACCGAGTGAACGCCGCCCCCTTCCCCTCCCCATTTACCCGGATCCCCAAGCTCCTGCTTGGGAACCCTTTTTTGGCCAGGCTCCGCCTGGCAGGGATAGGGCAATAGATTTTCAAGGAATTTTAAAGGAATTGGTGGGCAGTGCCCACCCTACACCACTCCGCTTTGCTAACAGGACATCATGTTGAGACCTCTGCGAAAGGCAAATTTGTCATCCTGAGCGCAGCGCAGGATCTCGATATTCCTTAGTATTTATGAGATTCTTCGGTCGCTTTGCTCCCTCTGAATGACAAAAATGGGGACTTGGGAGGGGTCTCAAGTTGCAGTTAAATATCAGGCAAAGCTCACCCAAGCAAAGCTTGGGGCAAATCTACGTTCCCAAGCAGGAGCTTGGGAACGAGTGAATATCTCGGTGCGCGATATGCTCCTGGCAGGGATTTCTTTTGCCGAAAACCGAAAACCGAAAACCGAAAACCCTGTCCTTATGGCCCTCCCCAATCCAGCAACAGCAACTCCGGTTTCGACCGGCCTTGGAAGTTGGAGAGGCGGGTGCTGAAGGCCACCTCCAGTTTTCCGGTCAGCGGATGATGGGCCGCCTGCCCGAAGGCGATGGCTTCCATGACGCAATTCCGGTGGTGCAACTGCACCTTCAGGTGCCTCTCCCCCACCACCCGGGATCCCAGGCACTCCACTTCCCGGCATACGAACACCGGCGCCGGGTTGCCCGGACCGAAGGGGCGCAGCCGTTCCAGGTGGCCGAAGAATTCCGGGTTCAGCTCCGCCAACTCCACCTGGGCATCCACCTTCAGGGTGGGATGGAGGCGCGGGCCGTCACCCAGTTGCTGTTCAAAGGCCTCCTCCAGTTTTTCCTGCAGGGACGCCAGGTTCTCCGCCGGCACCTCAAAGCCCGCGGCCGCCGCATGGCCACCATAGCGGCTGAGGACCTCCCGGCAGGCTTGCAGCCCCTGAAACAGGTGAAAACCCTCCACGGAGCGCGCCGACCCCCGGCCGCTGCCGTTCTTCAGGCTCACCAGGGCCACCGGGCGGTGATATCCCTCCGCCAGCCGGGCCGCCACGATACCCAGCACCCCGAGATGCCAGCCTTCCTGGGCCAGCACCATTACGGCCCGCTCATGTAATTTTTCCCGGCGGACCAGGGCGTCGGCCTCTTTGAGCACGGCTTCCTCCAAGGCCTGGCGCTGCCGGTTCAGTTGGTGCAAATAGTTGGCCTGGAGCCGCGCCTGGGCCAGGTCCCCGCAAAGGAGCAGCTCCAGGGCGCAGCGGGCCTGGCCCAAACGCCCCGCGGCATTGATCCGGGGCGCCAGGCGAAAGACCAGGTCCTGGAAGGAGATGGGCTGGCCTGACAATCTGAGCACTTCCTTCAGGGCCACCAGGCCTGGCCGGCGGCTCTCTTCCAGGACCTTGAGCCCCTGGCGCACCAGGATGCGGTTCTCCCCCAGGAGGGGCACCACGTCGGCCGCGGTGCCCAGGGCCACCAGGTCCAAATAGGGCCTCAGGTTGGGCTCCGGATGTCCCCGGAACCAGCCTTCGGCCCTGAGTTCGGCCCGCACCCCCAGGGCCAGGAGCAGGGCCACCCCTACTCCGGCCAGGTCCCGGAAGGGATAATCGGGGCCGCCCCGCTTGGGATTGACCACGGCCAGCGCCGGGGGCAGCTCCGGCGAGACCTCGTGATGGTCGGTAATAATGACTTCCATCCCCTGGCTCCCGGCCCAGGCTACCTCTTCAATGTCATTGATGCCGCAATCCACGGTCACCAGCAGGCGGCTCTTGGGAAGCAGCTCCTTAAGACCCCCCATCTTCAGGCCGTAGCCTTCCCGGAGGCGATCGGGGATGTAGCTGTGACAGGTGAGCCCCAGCGCGGTGAAAAACTGCTGCAACAGGCAGGTGGCGGTGATGCCGTCAGCATCGTAGTCGCCGTAGATAGCCAGGGGTTCTCCCTGGCGCACCGCCCGGCCCAGGCGAGTGGCGGCCGTCTCCAGGTCCGCCAGCCCGAAGGGCGGATAGAGGCGCTCCAGGGTGGGGTCCAGATAGGCCTGGATGTCCTCTACCCCCTCCAGGCCGCGGTTCAAGAGGATACGGGCCACCAGGGGCGGCAACCCCACGCGGGCGCTGAGCTCCTGAACCTGTTCCGGCCTCTCCGGATGTAGCTGCCAGCGCTTGCGGCGGCGCATTTGCACTCCCTGAAGCAAGTTGAAGGGGCGGGTTTTAACCCCGCCCCCACATTATTTCTATTTCGCCAGCTCTTCCAAGCCCTGCAAATTGTGGCGCATCCCCAAGGCAATCATGGTATCCCCCGCCAGGAGGTGAGTTTCCAAGGTGGGATTGAAGAGCATCTCGCCGTCCATCCGTTTAATGGCCACCAGGATGAGGTCCAGCTTCTGGCGGAGGCCGGAGTCCTTGAGGGCCACCCCGACCAGGGACGAGCCGGCACCGACTTGGATTTCCTCCATGCTCCACTCCAACTCATCGGTAAAGGCCAGCTCCATAAAAGTGGTCACCGTAGGCCGCAGGATGGCGCCGGCCATCTTCCGGCCCCCCATTTCATAAGGCGATTCCACCCGGTCGGCCCCGGCCCGCAGCAGCTTCTGTTTCACCTCCGCCTCATCGGCCCGGGCCACAATGTGGAGGGCAGGATTGAGGCTGCGGGCTGACAGGACGATATAGACATTGTCGGCGTCCGTGGATACCACTGACACCAAGCCCCGGGCCCGGTCGATGCCCGCTTCCAACAAGACTTCTTCCCGGGTGGCGTCGCCGGCGACGACGTAATAACCGGCCTCCTCCTGGCGGTTCAGGTTCTCGGGCTTATTTTCCACGATGACCAGGGGGACGCCCCGATCCCGCAGTTGGCGGGCGATAATCTCGCCGATGCGGCCGAAGCCGCAGATAATATAATGGTTTTTCAGTTTGTGGATTTGCTTCACCAAGCTGCGTCTCCCCAGGACCTCTCTGATCTCGCCTTCCACCACCACCCGGGCCAGGGAAGTGATGATATAGGCCAGGGTCCCCATGCCCACCAGGATCAGCCCCATGTTATACAGCCGCCCGGCTGGCGAAAGGGGGTGAACCTCCTGATAGCCCACGGTGGACAGGGTGGTCACCGTCATATACAGGGCGTCGAAGAAATTCCAGCCTTCCACCCAGACAAAGCCCAGACTCCCAAAAAGCAGCAACCCCAGCAGGACGGCAGTCAAAATCAAAATGCGCCGGAAGGTGATCAACCCGGTCCTCTGGCTGTGAATTACCGGAATCTTGAACTGGTCCATAACATCTTCGGGCGAGCGCTGGCCAACCGCAAATATCCTACCACAAAAAGGCGGGCCGGGCCGGAAAGAAATCGCCAAATGGCTCTCAGCTTTCAGCCATTAGCTTTCAGCTTTTGGATCAAAAGGGTTAGCTGATACCTGCTAGTGGAGTAAATGCCACAATTAGCTGGACATAATGTCAGGCCTAGAACGCTGGATTTTGCATGGTTAAGTCCCCCTTTGGAAAAGGGGGATTAGGGGGATTTCAAGATGTTATATTAAATCCCCCCTACCCCCTTTTCCAATGGGGGTTAAAAAATCAGTTATTTTCAATGGATAATCAATTGCGTAACAGACCGCTATCTTCTCAAAACCTAATTTCCCCAAGAAAGTCGTTAATTTTTTTGGCACATGGAACCCGATTGTGGTAATCAGTTGGCCATGCGGATAAAGAAACCCAACTCCTTAGGGCTGATGGCGGCCCTGCTGGCGGGGGTCTGGCTCCTGGGGGGCTGCGCCCCCCAGCCAGCCCCCACCATAGATGGTATCACGCTTCAACCGGGCAGTTATGTGACCGCCTCCTATCGGGCCCCCGGCTGGTCGGCGGCCCGAACTGCTTACGCCCTTTCGCCTTTCACGGTGGAAAACGCCCGGGGGGTGGCCCCGGAGACCTTTCAGGCGTTGTTGCAGGAGGAGATCTCCCGTGCCTTGCAGGCCAACGGCCTCAAGGCCGACCCCCACAGCGACACGGTGCTCCGGGGCACGATCTCCCGGGTGGAGATCCAGGGAGAATCCCTCAGGTGGCTCACCGGCAGCATCACCGCGGCGCTCACGGTTGAGGGACGGATTAGCCGGGGGTCCGAAATCCTCTTCGCCTTCCAGGATCGCATCAAGCTGAGCTCCCCGGTCAATCCGGGAGCGCCGGCCCCCAAGGAAAAGGAACTGCTGTTAACCTATGCGGCCAGGACCTGCGCCTTCCACCTGCTGAACGAACTTCTCCTTACCGGCCCACCGCCGAAGGCAGGTAAATCTCTCCAAAAACCCGAACAATGAGCCGGGGCCGCTGCGCCGAATTGGTGGTCAGTATGATGAGGCCGGCGTAAGGCGCCGAATTGGCTTTGCGGTTCGTCACTTCCAGGACATAGACCCGGTCAGGTTCCACCGCCTTCAGGCTTATCTCGATTTTATCCGGGATATTGGTTTGATAACCGGAGATCTTAAACGGCCCGGGCAGGTGGGAGATAAACCGCACACTCCCCCGCACGTCTTCCCCCGTTTTTCCCCTGAGCCGCACAATGTGGCTCGGCTGAATTTCGATGAAAGGCAGGGCGTCTCCCGTGAGCACCAGATGGAACTCCCGGTTCTCCGGATCATTGGTGGTGACCGTGGTATCCTTATGGAACTGGTGGATCACCGAATAGGGCTTGATGCTCAGCGTGATCTCACCCTGGCAGCCGGGTGGGATGGTCTTGTTATAGCTGGGCACGGTGCAGGCGCATTCCGGGTTCACGTCCAGGATTTCCAGAGGCGCCTGGCCCGTGTTGCGGATTACGAAGGTATGGCTTAGCTCCCGGTCCTCAAATACTTGTCCGAAATCATGGCTGGTCTCCGCGACCGTGGCCCGGGGGACCGCTTCAGCCCCCAGCAAGGCCTGGGGGAGGAAGAACTGGACGGTCCAAAAGACCAGGACCGCCCAGGTCCAGACGGTTTTTCCATTTTGAGTATTTTGGGTATTTTGGGTATTCCGTGTGAGGGTGATAAATGGGCGCTTCTGCCTCTGCTGAATCATTGGTAACCTCAGGCCAGGGGATGGGGCCAAGCCCGGTTCCCTTGATTTAGATATCAAATCCGGAATGGAGCCGCCTCTGCTCCTTCTCTCGCCGGCAGCGGCTTGCCGCCCGCAGGCGATTTGGCTGGCAAAAAACCTAAAGATAAGCTAATCGACCCGCGCCTTCCCGCTGGTTCTGCAATAAGAGCCGGAGTGCCGTGATAAAAATTGCTAATTTTTTAGGGAATTCCCCTCCAAGAGTAAGGAGCCTTAGCCGCATTAAGCGGCCAGGGGGCCGCCTCCCCCGGTTCCGGGAGGAAATCCAGGATCGATTTTACCATTTGCCGTCGCCGGGGAAAAGTTTTATTATGGGGCCAGGACACCCAGCGCATCGGTTACCAACCCCAAGGAGAACAGTGTCATGTCGCCCAAGAGCAAGGTCCGCCGCCAGACCCGGGAAACCGAGGTGGAACTGGAACTGGAGCTGGATGGCCGGGGCCGGACGGAGATCGCCACCGGCATTCCCTTTCTGGACCACATGCTTACCCTCTTCGCGGCCCACGGCTATTTCGATCTGAAGGTCAAGGCCAGCGGGGACTTGGAAGTGGACCAGCACCACACCGTGGAGGATATCGGCATTTGCCTGGGGCAGGCCTTCAGGGAGGCCCTGCAGGGCCTCCCCCAGGTGCGCCGTTTCGGGGAGGCCCGGGTACCCATGGACGAAGCCCTGGCCCAGGTCTCAGTCGACCTGAGCAACCGCCCCTTCCTGCATCTGGATGCGACCCTGCCCTCGGGGGGCGCCGGCCTGGACCCGCAGTTGGTCAAGGAGTTCTGGAGGGCGGTCTGCGTCCATGGCGGCCTGACCCTGCACATCAGCGTGCCCTATGGGGACAATACCCACCACATCCTGGAGGCCATCTTCAAGGCCGCCGGCCGGGCCCTGGATATGGCCACCCAGCCTGAACCCCGGGTCGAAGGGGTGCCGTCCACCAAGGGAGTTTGGTAATTTAAAGGTAAATCCTTAGGGGAGGGAATTAATGTTCTGCCCAGCCTGCGGCCAAGAGGCGCCGGAATCGAGCAATTTCTGCCAAAACTGCGGCCAAACCCTCAATTGGGGAGCCCCAGGGCCGCAGCTCCAGAGGACCGGTGCCAGACCACCGGTCCCCTTTGCATATGCGGGCTTTTGGCTCAGATTGGTGGCATTTATTATTGATGCCATCTTTATTTCCATTGTGACTCTGGGCGCCGTAACCATCGTCACCGAGGTGAGAGTGCTCCTGGGAGTGCCTGCCGGACTCAGTGCCGGAAGATATGGGGTTGAAGTATTAAGGAGGAGCCGCCCCCTGATATTTTTGATCATCATGGTAGTCCCCTGGCTCTACTGGGCCCTCATGGAGTCTTCCTCCCACCAGGCAACCCTGGGCAAGATGGCCCTGGGCCTCAATGTTACCGACCTTAAGGGGGAACGTCTCTCCTTCGGCAGGGCCACCGGCAGATATTTCGGCAAGTTTGTCTCGGAGCTGATTCTCTATATCGGCTTTATGATGGCCGGTTGGACCGCCAAGAAACAGGCCCTGCACGACATCATGGCCGGCACGTTGGTCGTCAAAAAGCAGAGTTTGCCGGATAAATTGGCAGAAGACCAGGTTGTTCATCAAAATCTGGAAGCCGCACACCCCGAATGACGCCACTCTAAAGTTCCCTCTGCAGTCTGCCCCAATCGGTCCGGGCGGCCAGTTCATCCACCTGGCGCTCCAGGCGGGCGCTGAGGGGAGGCAGGCTCCCCGGATCGATAGCCGAAATGGCCACCCCGCCATGGATACGGCACTGGAGCGCGGCCAGATTGCGGTCCGCCAAGTCGGCCTTGTTAAAGACCGTAAGGAGCGGCTTCTCCTGCAGGTTAAGGGAGGCCAGGATGTCTGCCACCACGGCCATCTGCTCCACGAAGCGGGGATTGCTCAGGTCCACCACGTGGATGAGGAGGTCGGCCTCCGCCAATTCCTCCAGGGTGGCCTTAAAGGCTTCCAACAGGTTCTTGGGCAGGTTTTTGATGAAACCCACGGTGTCGGTGATAATCACTTCCCGCTCCCGGGGAAAGCGCAGACGGCGGCTGGTGGGGTCCAGGGTGGCGAAGAAGCGGTCCTCGGAGAGCACTCCGGCCTTGGTCAAGGAATTGAACAGGGTGGATTTGCCGGCGTTGGTGTAGCCGATGATGGAAAGAACCGGAAGGCCCTGGCGCCGCCGGGGCTGGCGCCGCTCCCGGCGTTCCGCCCCCACCCGGGCCAGCTCCTGGCGCAGCCGGTGCAGGCGGTCCCTGAGGCGGCGGCGGTCCATCTCCAGCTTGCTCTCCCCCGGACCCCGGCCGCCGATGCCCCCCATCAGGCGGGAGAGGGCGTCTCCTTTGCCCACCAGGCGGGGCAGCAGGTAGTTCACCTGGGCCATCTCCACCTGGAGCTTGCCTTCCCGGCTGCGGGCTCGCTGGGCGAACAGGTCCAGGATCAGTTGGGTGCGGTCCAGGACCTTGAGTTCGGTGAAGTCCGTGATGGAACGCACCTGGGACGGACTCAGCTCGGAATCGAACACCAGCAGGTCCGCACCCTGTTGCAGGCCCTGGACGACCAGTTCTGAAAGACGGCCCTTGCCCATGAGAAAGCGGGGATCGAAGCGCGGCCGGCGCTGGATGAGGGTGGCCGCCACCTCCAGGCCGGCGGACCTGGCCAGTTCAGAGAGTTCTTCCATGGAGTCTTCCGCGGCCGCCCGGTTATTGCCGCTGACCCCGATCAGGATGGCCCGCTCCCGGCCCCTCCCCTCCTCCCCGGCCGTCTCCACCTGTGACAGTTCTTCTTCCAGGGAAGCGACCAGGGCGGCAAAATCGAGGTTCAAGGCCCCGGGGTGGGAGGCCTCGATAATGGCCCAGTTATGCCCGTCCAGGGGCCGGGGCAGCAGGTGGGCCACCTGGATAGCCCCCGCCTGCCCGTCGGCGCCGGCGCTGACCGCGGCCACCGCGTCCAGGCGCAGCAAGGCCAGGTCCATCAAGTCGTCCCGGGTCAGGGGGCTGGCGTCCAGGTGGGTATGGATCAGGCGGAGGCCCTTGAGGCGGCCCTTGACGCCGCGCTCCCGGGGCAGAGGGGGAATAATCAGGCCCTTGGCGTCCCCCACCAGGACGTGGCTCACCACCCCCTGGCGATCCAGAAGCACCCCCACCTGCCGGTGCAGGGACCGGGAGATTTCTGCCAGTTGGCGGGCCAGCTCCGGGGTGAGGAGGGAGGCCAGGGGCACCTTGCGGCGGTAGAGCCGCTCCAATTGGCGATACTGGTGGGATTTTAATCCAGTCAGGTTGCCAAACGGGCGATGGATACGAACCTCCGGGTAGGGGCGACAGTGGCACAGGCTTCCAGCCTGTGATCGGGCCGCCCGGTTTCCAGTTTTGACTTGTAGGGGCGACCCGCCGGGTCGCCCAATTTCAAGTTTCGAGAAAAAACCGCCTCGGACCTGGAACAAAACTAAATTTGCTGAAAGCAGCCAGTTAACCTTATTTTAACCTTTTTCCTGGAAAAGATGAACTCCTCCCCCTCATCTCACTTGCGAACTTAAAACTTAAAACTCGAAACTCAAAACTCGAAACTTAACTCAGACAAGACCATTTTCCCGGGCCAGCAGCGCCCCCTGCACCCGGCGGTATAAATCCTCATCCCTTTGCCACGATTGGCGGAGTTGCCGGGCCAGGCCTTGCCGGGATGCTTCATTGCCGACCAGGGGCAGGTTGGCGCCCGCGATGTGATGGGCTCCCCGGAGGGCCGCCCCCAGAAATTCGCAACCCACCAGGAGGTCGGAGAGCAGGTGCCACCGGCAGCGTTCCCCGGCCCAGGCCAGCAGTTTCAGGGCCTCAGCGGCTTGCTGGGCGATCTCTTCGGGACAGCTCACCGCTTCCTGCGCCGCGGCCGTAAGGCGCCCGGCGTCCCCCGCGGCCCGGGCCGCCGTCAGCCGGGAATAGGCCTGAACATCCTGCTCCTGGAGCTCCCGCAGTAGTTCCGCCAGCCGCCGCAGCCGGGCCAGCGTTTCTTCCCAGGCGAGCCCCTGATAACCCTTGGGGTTCACTGGACGTTGGCCTTCCAGGCACAGCACCTTTTCCAGCAACGCCAGGCCTAACCTGGCCCCAAAGGCGGCGGCCGCCCCGCCTCCCGGGTTGGGCTGCGCCTTGGCCAGCTCTTTCAGGAATGAGTTCATCTCACCCTCGCTAAGGGGAAACCACCCCGAGAAGCTGAGTATCACCTTTATGGCGCCGGGCCAAGAAAATTTTTCTGAGAACCTCGAACTTTGAACTTTGAACTTTGAACTTTGAACTAATATCTTATCCCCCGCTCACCTTGCAAGCCGGTCCATATGTGGATATAATTTAATTGAACGTGAATAAGTGCCGTTAACTCTAAATAATTAAAATTTATTGGTCAGACCCTAAAAGATATGGAAAAGATCCCGGATCCCAAGGAACTCGAGAAGGAGCTGAGCGACTACCTTTCCAAGAAATATGGCAGCCGCATCCAGGTCCTGGCCCCCCAGCTCATCACCAAATCCCGGGCGGACGGGGAAGACAAGGACAAAGGGGACTCGATCGCCAAGATCGATTTCGACCTGAAGCCCGAAGAGATGGAAGCCTACCTGGACGGCTACGTCATCAAACAGGATCTCGCCAAGAGCATCCTGGCCACCAAGATCTGCACCCACTTCAATCGCATCCGCCATTCCCTGGAACAGGGCCGGGAACCGGAACCGGGGGTGGGCTCCATCAAGAATAACATCATCCTCATCGGCCCCACCGGGGTGGGCAAGACCTACCTGGTGAAACTTATTGCCAAAAAGATCGGGGTCCCCTTCATCAAAGGGGATGCCACCAAGTTCTCCGAGACCGGCTACGTGGGCGGTGACGTGGAAGACCTGGTGCGGGACCTGGTGTACGCCGCCGGCGACGACCTGAAACTGGCCCAATACGGCATCATTTATATCGACGAAATCGACAAAATCGCCTCCGCGGCGCACACCTGGGGGGGGCCGGATGTCTCCCGCACCGGGGTGCAGAGGGCGCTTCTGAAACCCATGGAAGAGACCGAGGTGGATCTGAAGGTGGCCCACGACCCGGTGTCCCAGATCCAGGCCATCGAACACTACCGCCGCACCGGCAAGAAGGAAAAGCGCACCCTCAATACCCGCCACATTCTCTTCATTGTCAGCGGCGCCTTCAACGGCCTCGATAAGATTGTCAAGGAGCGCCTCAGTAAGAAAAAGATCGGCTTCCATGGCAAGATTACCACCCGGGAGGAGGAGCGGACCTTCCTGAAGCAGGTCACCGCCGAAGATTTGATTCAATTCGGGTTCGAGTCGGAGTTCGTTGGCCGTCTGCCGGTGGTGGCTGTGTTGGAGCAACTCAGTGCCGATGACCTCTACGAAATCCTGCACAACCCCAATAACCCCATCCTTACCAGCAAGAAACGGGATTTTGGGGCCTATGGGATTGACATCAGATTCGAGGACGAAGCTCTGCGGCTGCTGGCGGACCGGGCGGCCCTGGAAAAGACCGGGGCCCGGGGTTTGGTGAGCGTCATCGAGCGGGTCCTCCTCCAGTTCGAAAAGCGGCTGCCCTCCACCGACATCAAAGAACTGCTGGTCACCCCGGAATTGGTGCGGGAACCCCAGGAAGAGCTCAAGAGGCTTATGGCCGATCCGGGTGCTCCGGAGATCCGCAAGCGCTATCAGAAAGCGGCCGGGGCCGAACGAGACCTCCTCAAAAAATTCATCTGGCGTCAGGAAGAGGATTTACGGGGGAGCTACCGGCTGCCCCTCAATGACCAGCGGGTGGAGTTGCTCGTCACGCATTACCATCGGTGGGACTGCGACCTGAAGACCTGCTTTCAGGAGATGAGCCGGCTCCATGACCAGGTGCGGGCCTTCGAGGACCGGTTCTTTGAGGAGCACGCCATCCAGCTCCATTTCGATGAAGAGGCGGTGGATGAAATTTTGCGGCGCGCTTTGGAGGGCGGCACTTCCGCCTTAGCCGTCTGCGAGCGTCTCTCCGACGAATTGTCCTACGCCCTGAAACTGGTTCGGGACCGCACCTCCCGGGACCACTTCATCCTGCCCCGGGAAGCCCTGGACGATCTCGACTCCTATCTCAATCGCCTGATCCGGGATCAGTACCAGGCGACCCGCTTTCAGGAATAACCTTAGGATATGGTAGGAGTTTCCAAACTCTATTGCGGCGCCGTGGAAGCCGGCGACCTCCTGCGCTATCAGGGGCGCCGGGCCCAGGAGCTGCCATCCCATCTCTTGCAGTTCTCGGCGGATAAAAAGCCGGTGGTGGTCTGGAACGTCACCCGGCGCTGCAACCTCAAATGCCTCCACTGTTACGCCCGGGCCACCGCCGGCCCGGCCCCGGATGAGCTGAGCCATCAGGAAGCACTGAATCTGCTCCAGGACCTGAAGGACTTCGGGGCGCCGGTGGTCCTGTTTTCCGGGGGCGAACCCCTGATGCGGCCGGACCTCCTGGAGCTGGTGGAGCGGGCCGTGGCCCACGGCATGCGGGCGGTGATTTCCACCAACGGCACCCTGATCACCCGGGACCTGGCGATGCGCCTGAAGGACCTGGGCCTCTCCTACGTGGGCATCAGCCTGGACGGCACCGCCGCAGTCCATGACCGCTTTCGAGGCCAGGCCGGCTCCTTTGCCGCGGCCATGGCCGGGGTGCGCCACTGCCAGGAGCAGGGCCTCAAGGTGGGGCTGCGTTTCACCGTCAGCCGCCTCAATTACCGGGAAGTGCCGGCCATTTTCGACCTGGTGGAGGAATACCGGCTTCCCCGCATCTGCTTCTACCACCTGGTCTATGCCGGCCGGGGCACCAAGCTGGTGGACGAGGCCTTGAGCCACTCCCAGACCCGGGAGTTGGTGGACCTGATCTGCGCCCGCACCCGCCGCCTGTTCGACTCCGGGAGCGCCCCGGAAGTGCTCACGGTGGACAACCATGCGGACGGCCCTTACATCTATCTGAAGCTGCTCAAGGAAGACCCGCGCCGGGCCGCGGAGGTCCTGGAATTGCTCAAAATGAACGAAGGGAACAGTTCCGGACGGGGGTTCGGCTGTGTCAGTTGGGACGGGGAGGTGCACGCCGACCAGTTCTGGCGCCACCATAGCTTCGGCAACGTGCGTAAGCGCCCCTTCAGCGAGATCTGGACCGACCTGACGGACCCTCTCCTGGCCCGGCTCAAGGACAAAAAGCGCTATGTGGGCGGGCGCTGCGCCCGCTGCCGCTGGCTGGACGTCTGCGCCGGCAACTTCCGGGTCCGGGCCGAGGCCCTGAGCGGCGACCTCTGGGCCCCTGACCCCGCTTGTTACCTGACGGATGAGGAGATCGGGGTGGGTTGAATTTTTTGGGCGGGCCGCCCCTCCTCCCAAAAAAAATCAGGGGCGGCAGCGTCACCGGCAGGAAGCAGGTGACGGGCGCGCCCCTGTTTTTGAGTGAGATGACTAATTATTTGACTACCTTAACTCCTGCAAAATAGCCTTCCGCGCTTCGTCACAACTGGTGGAGTGTTCCATAATTAGCTGGACATAATATCAGGACTAGAACGCTGGATTTTGCATGGTTAAGTCCCCCTTTGAAAAATGGGGATTTAGGGTGATTTCAAGGTGCTATATTAAATCCCCCCTACCCCCCCTTTTCCAAGGGGGGGTTAAAAACCAGTCATTTCCAATGGAAACTCAATTGCATAATAGACCACTAGGCGATGTCTCCCCGGTGCGGCCAGCCTGAAAGGAGTTGCACTATTCTTCTTCGGCGGGGGCGGGGGCGGTGTCTGCGCCGATCTTGCTGACATTGATCGCTTGCAGTCCTTTGGGGCCCTCGCTTATCTCGAATTCCACCGGGTCCTCCTCTTTCAGGGTGCGGAAGCCGGAGCCGGCAATATTGGTGTAGTGGACGAACAGGTCGGGGCCGTCCTCGCGTTTGATGAAACCGTAGCCTTTGGCTTCGTTGAACCACTTCACCGTACCGTTATTGCTCGCCATTTCTCACTCCTTTTGACCTTGGTTCCTGTGCCGGCGGCGGCCAGGGGGCGCAAGTCAAAAAAAAGACGGCCGGCTCCCGCCATACCGTCATTGTCTTAACTTTGTCGCCCCGACCACCGCATTTACGCCTGATATTAGGATGGCAAATTCGTTAGCACACTCCCGGCTTGACTGTCAAGCGAATTCTTTGAGGAGTTGCCTGGTATCGAGGGCCGCGGCGCCTAAAGCTCGGCCCTACTAACCTGACCTGACCCCCAAAAACTGATCCACAGACTAGGGAAGAAATAATCGGATAATCACAGCATTGACATGCGGAAATAGTCCCTTAATTTTTTGTTAAATCTTTCAAATCTTGGATCGGGGATTATCTTGTCCTTGGAGGAGAAAAGAGTCATGGCACGTTGGTTTAAACCTGTTCTTGTCCTTTCAGTGATCGCCTTGTTTCTGTTTGCCGCCTTTGGCGCAGCCGCCCAGCAATCTTTTTCCAACCCCTATCCCGTGGGCCAGGTGAGAATCACCTTCAAAACGGTGCGCGCCGGAGCGGGCTGGGAATGGGGCCGCGGGGTACTCCTCTTTAATGGGAAAAAATACGCCTTTGGAATTAAGGGTATCCAGGCGGGAGCGGTGCGCAATTCCGAGGTGCACGTCAAGGGAGATGTCTATAATCTTTTGGATGTTGGGGATTTCGCCGGGCACTATTTGCCGGCCAGGACAGGAAACGCGATGTTTGCCTTTAATAACAGCAAGGACGTGAGCATTCTCTTGACGGGCACAGAGGAAGGACTGCCGTTGAATGTTGGGCTGAACGGCTTTTACATCAAACTGGAACGGGCCCTCTAATCGGCTCCTTCTCTTCGGGAGCCTTTGCTTTTAAGTTGTGCAAGGAGGAAAATTAATGGCGCCGAAGCGCATCTTACTGAGCCTGATAACGGCGGTGTTCCTTGTTGCCGCGGTAACTTCATTTTCCCTTGGAGAAAAAGAGGCGAAATCCTACCCTGTGGGCGAAGTGACCATTAGAACTGAACGGGTGTCTTTAGGGATTGGCTACACCTGGGGTCATGGCACCCTAAGGTATAAAGGGAAGGAATATAAATTTAAGGTCAAGGGTCTAAATTTGATCGGCTTGGGTTTCACTACCCTGAGGGCCAAAGGGGAGGTGTACAATATGAAGTCTCTTTCCGAGTTCCCCGGCACTTATTATGGCGTCGAGGGCGGCGCTACCCTGATCAAAGAGTCGGCCGGGCTGGTAATCAAAAACTCCAAAGGGGTGCTGCTGAACCTGAAGACAGAGCAGAAAGGGGCAAGTCTTAGACTGGGAGACCAGGGTCTCAACATCAGCCCTGAGTGGCAGTAAGGGTCATTTTGGTAATCCTTCCAAATTCCAGGCTTTGATCCATCGGTATAAATATTCGCGATATCGAAAGATCAAGACCGCACAGAAATAATTAAAGCCCATCAGCCCCATGGACAACCAGTAATGGCCCTGGGCGACTTGAGACCCCTCCAGGGCGAGGAGAACAGTACCGGGCAACCGAAATAGGGCGACGGCCACCACAAAGAGTTTCAACGGCAAAGAGGTAAATCCCAGAATATAACTGACAAAATCCTTGGCTGGCCCGGGAATTAAGAAAATTAGGAAAGCCGCCAGAGTCCCCTCCCTCTTCATGATTTGATGGAATCGCTGCAACGTCTGAGGATCGACAAGGCGGCGGAGGTAGGTCGCCTCCAGCCAACGTCCAAAAAGAAAAGCCAACACTGACCCCAGGGTCAGGCCGATTATGGAATAAAACCCCCCCAAGGGCAGTCCGAAGAGAAAACCCCCGGCGATCTCCAAGGGCACCGGCCAAAAGATGGTGAGGACTTGAACGGCCACCAGGAAAATAAAGACGAAAGGACCCCAATGGCCTGTAGCCCTTAATAGGTGGCCGAATTCTTCTTTATTGGAAATGAAGGAGTAGTATGGTTTAAACAGCGGCCAAAGATAAATAAACCCCAGCAGCAAGAGAATCCCCAGGGAAACCAGAACGGAGGCGGCCAGGAAAACCAAATAGGCATTCCGGTCAGCCCCGGGGGGACCGATCCCTATATATCCGGTGACCCCAGCGGTTATCTCTTCTTTGACCTGCTTAACGCTGTCGGTAACCGCATCGGGACCCGAGGGTTTCGATTCCATACTCTTCCCTATTTTTCCGGAGAGGGTAGCAGAAGGTTTGGGACGGTATGAGGGCTCCCCTGCCGGGAGCCTTTATTACATAAGCTAAGAAGATTTTTACAACCTGCAAGGGGAGCCGGGGCTGATAGGCGGCTTCCTCTATCAGGACTCACCTCCGTCCGGTTGGGGAGAGGACCTTCACCTCGAGAACTCTGCGAAAAATCCTTTTTGCCATCCTGAGCGAAGCGAAGGATCTAGTATTTAAACGTAATTACTAGATTTTTCGGTCTCGGCGCTCCCTCAGAATGACAGGTACACGGATTTTCGCAGGGGTCTCACCTCCAAACTGCTGTACCTGCCCGGCACACAAAAAAGCGCCTGGCTCCGCTGGGAAGCCAGGCGCCTCGTTTTTTTGCCAGGCCGCTTCAGGCGGGATAACCCCGCCCCTCACGCGAAAAGGGGAAGGTTACTCTTTTTCTCCCTCTTCCTCCGCCTTGGGCTTGAGGTGTTCGGGGATGATAGCCATCTTGATGAGCAACGGCTTCAGGAAGGTCTGCTTGATGCCCAGTTCGTACACCTCTTCCAGATCCCGGATGGCGTCCCAGCAGTTGTGGCAGGGAGTGACCACCAATTTGGCGCCGGTGGCCAGGATCTGGTCCCTTTTCACCTTGAGGCCGATGTTGCGCTGCTGCCGGTAGATGCCGATGCCGTTTAAGCCGCCGCCGCCGCCGCAGCAGAAGTTGTACTCCCGGTTCGGATTCATCTCCACGAAGTAGCCCGGCTCCACCAGGTAGCTCATGATCTCCCGGGTGACGTCCCCCAAACCGTAGTTGCGGATATAGTTGCAGGAATCCTGCAAAGTCACCGGCTCCTTGAGGCGTTTGGCCGGGTCGATCTTGATCTTGCCGGTGCGCAGGGCCTCGGCGACCCACTCGGTATAGTGCAGGTAAGGCCTCGGCGGGCGGCCGTCCGGGCGGCCCGCCCAGTAGGGGCCCTCGATGACCGTGGCCCGGTGGGCGTGGCCGCATTCCGTCCCCACGACCCGCTTGGGCTTGAGCCGTTCCATGGCGCTATAAACACTCTCCACCATCATCTTGCAGGCGCCCCAATCCCCGGCGAACATCGCCAGGCTGGTCTGTTCCCAACCCTCGCTGGGCACCGTCCAGTTCTCGCCGGCAATATGGAAGAGGATGGCGGCCTCGGCGATATCCTCGGGATAGTGCTTGGGCTCCCGGGCGTTCAAGGTGTACATCAGGTCGGCGCCCTCCTTGTCCACCGGGATCTCCAGGCCGGGCCATTCTTCCTGCTGTTCGTCAGCCATCCACTCGCAGGTCTCCACCCAGTCCTCGGAGGTCACGTCCATCTGGGCGCGGTAGATGCGGTGCATGCCGGTGCCGATCTTCAGCTCCCAGGGGACGAAACCCTGGGAGAAACAGAGGCCCCGCAGGTAGCCGAACATGACGCCCATGTCGATGCCGTAAGGGCAAAAGGAGCCGCAACGGTTGCAGCAGGTGCACTTGGACCAGGCCACGTCCATGCAATAGCGCATGTGGGCGTTGTCCACGTCGCCGTTGCGCTCGACGATCTTCCCGAGGGTGGACTGGATCTTGTACGACGGCACCTGGGTAGGGTCCCGCTGGTTGGCCAGGTAGAAGAAGCAGGTGTCGGCGCACAAGGCGCAATGGGAACAGATCTCCAGCCAGGTGCTGAGGCGCGACTTCAGGGTGGCCGCCAAGGTTTTCCTAAGCTTCTCTTGGTCCACGTCGAGACGCGTCATCTCCTCATAATATTTTTTGCCGCTCTTGTCGGCCAGGAGCGCATCTAGATACTCCTTGGCGTCTACGGTATTCTTGTTGCAAAGGGTTCCTTCCGGCATGTCTCTTCACTCCTTAAAATATGTCCCGCTTTGCTGGGGAGGCCACCCGCGCCGGCAATGGCCTTAGGTTCGTGACTTGGTATTCTCAAAAACTTTTCTTCTTAGATTATACCATATTTGTTCCATACCAATCACCAGGCAAAGCCTTTTCCCTTATAGCCGCGTTTGATGCCGAAGTCGGCGCCGATTTGGCCACGGGAGAGGAAGAAGCCCACCACATGGAAAAGCTTGGTGCTGGGAATGGCGATGAGCAGGAGCTCGCCGCTCAGGATGTGGGAGTAAAGCCAGAGTTGATAGTGGGTGGCCTGGTGCACCGCCAGAAATCCGGTAACAAAGGGGGCGACGCTGAGCAGCAGCAGCAAAAAGTCATAGCAGGTGGTAACTATGCGGACCTCGGGCAAGCCGAGGCGGCGGCTGGCGATGCAGACGGCAGTGATCATGACCGCGATGGTCAGGACGTCGGCCAATCCCATGGAGAGCGTGGGAAGGTTCACTCCCCAGCGCTCCTTGAACATGACGGCATGCCCCAGCAGGAACAGGGGGGTGAGCACCAACCCGACATGGAAAATGAAGAAAATCAAGGTATACAAGGGCTTGGCCCGCCAACCCTCGGACCAGAAAGGCACCAGCCAGTGGACGATGGAACGCAGCGCCCCCTTGAGGCCCAGGCCCGGATGGGCACGGTAGGCCACCCGGTCCAACTGCCAGTCAAGGCCCTGGAAATAACGCACCACCCTGAAAGTCAGCCCGACGAAAAAGATTCCGAAGGACAGCCACAGCAGTGGGCCGGTGATGAGCTCATACAATCGCGGCATGCGCAAGTTCTCCCCAAGGCCGCGGTGCGGCCCTTTGTGCTAATGGATCTCCTTGTCCTCGTCCCTGCCGGTGAGGTAGAGCCAGAACCCCAATATGCCCAGGAGCGTCAGCCCCATCAGGATGTAAGCTGCACCCTTGGTGTAGACCAGGAAGTCAAACAGGGTATAAAAATGGTTTTCCATGGCATTATTCCTCAATGCCCAAAGGTTTGGGGGTGGCTATGGAGTTTGTGTTCGACGAATTCCGGCCTTTCTTCTTCCTCACCTTCATGGAGGGCGTGCTGCCGGTAGCGCGGATCTTCGTAGAATATGGGCATCCGGGTGGCGATGAAGCGGAAGACCAGGAGTCCCAGAGTAACCAGGTAGATGGAGATGGCGATCTCCATCCAACTGGGGAAATAGCGGTCCGCCGGCGCCAGCTGCCAGTTGAAGGCCACCAGGGAGGTGTTGAAACGGTTGAGGATGATGCCCAGCACGGTGAGCACCGCAGTCCACTTGGCAAGCTTCAGGTTCTTCTCCCGCACCGCGATGGCGTAGAGGAAGGCGGGCAGGCCCACGAAGCCCAGGAGTTCCACCAGGAACCAGGCGCCGTAGCCGGTCAGCAGATAGCTCCATTTATTGTCGATGGCGATGCCGAGCACCTTGATCATGAAGTAGAGCGCCAGCACCATGGCCGCTCCCTTGGCGAAGCCCAGGATCACGCCGTTGTGCTCGGCCAGGTACGTCGCATCCATCTGGCCATGCAAGTAATGGTGCGACAGGGTCCCCTCGAAGATGACCATGGACAGGCCGGCGGCGATGCTGGAGACGAAGAAAAAGACCGGCAGGTAACCGGAGTACCACAAGGGATGGACCTTGGAGGGCACAAGCAGGAAAAGGGCCCCCAGGGAGCTCTGGTGCATGGTGGAAAGGATGACCCCCAGGATGGTCAGGGCCATGGTCATCCTAATGATGAGGTCCCGGGGTTTCTTAAAGCCGAGCCACTCGAAGCAGGCTGGCAGCCACTCCACGAAGAGGGTGGTCAGGTAGAGCATGACGCACAGACCCACTTCGAAGAGCACCGAAGTGGTGCCGGACCGCACTAAGAACGGATAGGGCAGCCGCCAGGGACGGCCCACGTCGTACAGCAGGGCGACCACCACCATGGAGTAGCCCAGGAAGGCGGTGAGGATCGCCGGCCGCACCGCGGAGTGATAACGCTTCAGGCCAAAGACGTAACAGGCCGCCGAGGTGGTGTAACCGCCGGCAGCCAGGGCCACTCCGCACAGCAGGTCGAAGCCGATCCAGATGCCCCAGGGATTGTTGTCCGACAGGTTGGTGACCGCGCCCAGCCCTTTGGTGAAGCGCAGGATGGTGAGCACCGCGCCGACCAGAAAGATGATGCCGGCCACCACGTTAAAAGGCGTCAACAGGGATTTTTTCATGGCAGGGTTTTCAGTGGCCATGCTATTCGCCCTCCGGGGTCTGAGGCTTGGCGGCTTCTGCCAGGGCCTTCTTGACCTCCCGCTCGATGGCGGCCTTCTTTTCGGCCTCGACCTTGGTCATGGCCGACTTTAGCTTGCCCTCGGCCTCCGCCTGGGCCTGGGCCACAGCCCGGGCCACCGCCTGGGCCGTCTCCTGCTGGGCAATCTTATCCTTGCGCTTGGAAATCGCATAGATGCCGGTCAAGAGCACCGGCCAGGCCGCGGCCACCAGAGGCACCCCAGCCAGCGCCCCGGAGGTGAGTTCCGGGGCCGGCACCACCCCCAGGTCCTCACGCATGCCCAGGGTCCGGAAGGGCACTCCCGAGATGTAGAGCCAGTTGGTGCCTCCCATTTCGTGCTCCCCGTAAATATGGTTCAGGTAATGGCCCGGAATGGCCTGGAAACGCTCACGGGCAATCTGGAGCAGATCCCGGCGTTTGCCGTAAACCAGGGCCTCAACCGGGCAGGCGCCCACGCAGCCCGGCACCGTCAGCTTGCCCGAAGTGATCAGGGGGTAGCACATGGTGCATTTCATGATGCGAGGGGTCAGAGGCTCGTTGTATTCGAAGGTGGGAATATCGAAAGGGCAGGCGATCATGCAGTAACGGCAGCCCACGCACACCGTGCCGTCCCAGATCACCGCCCCCTGGCTGGTCTTGGTGTAGGCCCGCACGAAGCAGGAGTCAGCGCAGGCCGGCTCCAGACAGTGGTTGCACTGCCACTTTTTGAATACCGGGCGGGGGGCGCCCGGGATCTCATACCGGTTGACCACCGTATAGGTCCACCAATGGGTCCGCCGCTTCACCTTAAAGACACTCAGGTCGTCGAAAGGCTCGGGTGGAGGCGGCAGCTCGTTCACCTTATTGCACCCGGCCTCGCAACTGCGGCAACCGATGCAGCGGGTGGCGTCAAACAACACCCCGAAGCTTTCGGGATATCCGGTAAACTCTTGGTTGCCTGCGGCTCGGGCCGGCTTGCCCAAGGCGGCGCCCAGTCCCGCGGCTCCCAGCAGGCCAAGAAAGGTTCTTCGCAACATGAACGTGCTCCTTAACCGGCCCCTGCCGGCTACTTCTGCTTTTCCTTATGACACTCGCTGCACGCCGTGGAGGCGGGCTTTTTCAGGTGCATGTCCGTATGGCAGTTCAGGCACTGCCGGTGCAAAGCGGCCAGCAGCGCCGGGCGGTTCGACTCCCTGGCCTGCAGGCTCTCGCCGCTGTGGCAGTTGCTGCAGCGGGGTGGTTCCTTGGCGGGCGGGCTATGATGGTGGCAACCCTGGCAGAGGGTGCCCGGATCGCTGTGGAAATATTCGGCCAGGGTATCGCCCTTGATTCCCTTCACGGTATCGCCCTTGATTCCCTTCACGGTATCGCCCTTGGATCCCTTCAGGAGCGCCTCAAGGTGCTTCTTGTGGCTGAACTCGGACGGCTGGAACCGGTTCGCCAGGGCACTGATCGTAACCGTCTCCGGGAGCTCCTCCAGGGGGTAGGTCCCCGGGTTCAGGTTGCGAGCCTTGAGCAGGGTCTGGGCCAGTGCGGTTTTCTGCGCCGGCTCCAAGGCGCAGATCTTGCTGGGGCTGGCGCCCCCGGGAATGGCAGTTTCCGCGGCCTGCAGGTGGCACTGCCGGCAACCGGCGTCATCGGGGCGGCAGGACTTGCCGAGGTGGTTGTGGCAGCCGGCGCACTCCGCCGGGGCCTGCAGCCCGTTATGGCAACCCAGGCAGCTCGCCCGGCTCGAAAGAGAGTGCATCGCCTTCTCGAAGGAGACGAACTTTCCATCCTTGGCCCCCATCAGGGTGTGGCACTTCTCGCAGGCATCCATGGAAGAATGGTGGCAAACCCGGCAGGTGTCGTTGAACTTCTCGTGGGCCTGGTGGTCGAAGGCCACCGGATCCATCAAGAAGGGTTTGCCGGCCCTGTCCTCCCCCCACTGGGGGGCGTGGGTGATCAGGACCGCATCCGGCTGTCCCCTTTTGAGCCGCGGCACTTCTTTATTCGGGAGCGTGGCCACCCACTCCTGATTATTTTTGGCATCCAGGGCCTGGGCCTTCGCCCCGTGACAGCCGGCGCAGTCGATGGGGAGGTTCTCCTTCGCCCCCCGTTTAGCCAGGTCGATGTGGCAGAGGATGCACTGCTGGTGGTCGGCCTCTTCCAGACTCCTTACGTCCTTCTCCTCCTTGGCCAGGTGGCAGTCGCGGCAGCCATCCTCCTTGCCCTGGGCGTAAAAGGTCTTTTTGGTCTTAGGGTCGTATTGGTGATGGCAGCGGCCACAATTGTCCTTATAGTTCTGATAGGCGGGTATGGCCTTGGAGGCGATGTGCCGGTAGTGTGATGCCAGGTTGAACCCGGCATCCAGCCTGACCGCGGCGATCTCTGGCTGGGCGTTATGGCAGGAGCGGCATTCCCCGTCCAGGGGGCCGGTCTTCTTGCCCGCCGCGGCATCCTTCATGTGGCAGCCGATGCAGTTGGCGTGGTAGATTTCTCTTGCTCCGGCCCCCGGACCGCGGCTGAAATAAAACCGGCCTGTGAAGGCGGTGGCGGTGAAGGACAGGAGGTGGCAGGTGGTGCAATCCTTCTTTTCCTTGCTAAGCGCCTCGGTATGCTTGTCATGGGAGAAGGTGGCCGGCGGCAGCTCCAGCTTCTGAGAGGCGGCCAGGATGCCGATCTTGATCAGATCCGGGCGCCCCGTCTCGGCGGCCGGGACCGGCTCCTTCTCAACCTGAGCCTGGGTTTTGGCGGGCTGCCGCGGCTCCTTCTCACCCTGGGCCTGGATGCCATAGAAAGAGGCGGCGCCACTCAACAACAGGATCCCCGCCCAGCTTAAGAGTCGTCTTCCTTTCACCATAAATCCAATCCTTGGATAAACCGGAAAATCGGACCCCTCTGCTTGAGAAGGAACCGGTGATTTATGTGAAGATATTCACTAAGAATTAAGCCTTGCGGCGCAAATCTATCCAGTTCGCCTAAAATATTTGTTGGATTTAGCAACAAGCACTATCTTGAGAAAAATATCCCGAACGATTTTCCAACAATGAAGATTATGCTAATTTTCTTCATTTGTCCAAAAAAAATGTCTGCGTTTGGAAGGAAAAACTCCTGCCGCCCTGCCTGACCCATGGCTGATGACACCCTGGCCGGCCATGATTCCCGAGGCTACGGTCAGGTGAAGATCCAAGTAACCGGGGTCACCGGCCGGCCCTTGGGGGTCTAACTGGAGGAAGGAACCCTGGCTGGTCGATAGGAGCCGGATGAGCCGAGAGGTTCACTTCCGGATCTGAGAGGGCGTGAGGGTGTAACTCCCCCACGCTAATCGACTCCGCATATTACCCTCCGGGATAGACCTGCGGGCGTGCTTGGAGACTTCCCAGTCTTTGGTTTCTTGGTCGTGGCCGACGCCGCAGCGGTCAGACGTCTTGTCTTCTTCCGCTATCAGCTAGGGAATGCCGGCGAGCAAACAGGCAAGGGGGACGGTGCTACTCAGTCTTGGTCTTTTCATCAGCGGCACCATGTTCCTGCATGGGTTCGCCGTGGGCCGGTTTCTTGCCGATGAACCAGACCTCGTTCGGGTGGAAGATGACCCAGCAGAATTGCCAGACGACGATGGCCAGCGTAGCCAGCAAAGCTTCGTAGAAATGGATGACTTGAGCCACGTCGACCCAGATGTTCGGCAACATGCGCAGAATGGTTTCGCTGAAGATCAGCATCGCGCCGGTGACGATCATGACGACCGATCCCCCCACCAGCGCCCAATACTCGGCCTTCTGGGCGTAGTTCCAACGGCGTGTCGGTGGCGGGGTCTTGGTCAGGCCGATGTTGTAAAGCAGTTGGCCCACGCCGTCTTTCAGGTCGTGGAACCGGAACCGGAGTTCTTTGACGTGAGCCCGTCCTGGCCGCGTGCAGCACAGCGCCACCAGTTGGACGAAAAACAGCCCGGCAAACGCGCAGCCCGTGATGCGGTGGATCATGCCGCGCATGTATTCGCCATTTTTTAGCAGCTTGAACGGCCAACTGAAAAACGCATCGGGATACTTATGGGCGAAGCCGGTATAAGCGAGTATGATGAACAGGATCGTCACGCCCAGGTGTTGGTACCGCGTCCACCTGGACAGGAGCACTTCGCTGTCAGCCGACTCCCGGACTTTCCGGAGGTGCGCCCGCGTCTTGGCGACGTAGTCCAACGCGTTGAACGCCAACATGCCGCCAATCGTCAGCACGATGATGACATTGAAAAATAGAGCAATAAAGTTCACCAGCCACGGCTTGCCCTTCTCGGCGCCCGGCAGGTTGTGAATTTCACCTCTCGTGAGTGTGCCGACAAGGGCATGACACTTGCCGCAGGTCTCCGGCATGTTCTTCGGGTTCAGCGACGACAGCGGATCGCTCGGCGGCAACACATCATGAAATCCGTGGCACGACGCGCAGTTGGCCACCGTCGTCTCGCCAAACTGCTCCACCAGACCATGAAAACTCTCCATCGTCTCCACGACCTTCGACGACATCTGGTACTGGCTGGCGATGCGTACCGAGCCGTGACAGTGCCCGCACGTCTCCGGAATATGCGCCGCAGAAACTTTGGAACTGGCCACAGTGACTGCCTGAATCGTGTGTTCGCCGTGACAATCCGTGCAGACCGGGGCGTCCCGAACGCCCCTGGCAACCGCCTTGCCGTGCACGCTGCGCTCGTAGATGTTCTTGACGTTCTCGTGACACTTGCCGCACGTGTCGGGAACGTTCTGCCAGTAGAGCTTCGAGGCCGGGTTGGTGGACTTGTGCAGATCGTGCGACCCGTGACAATCCGTGCAGACCGCCGCCGCCGTGATACCGCGTTTCAACGCCAGGCCGTGCACGGTGAGGTCGTACGTCACGACTGGCGCGCTCTGATAGAGATTGAACTTCGCCATCTCCGCGGTATTGCCATGGCAATGACCACAGGTCTGCGGAATGTTCGCGCGGTTGACCGGCGACAGCGGGTTCAGGAAGTTCAACAACGTATGCGAGTGTCCGTGACAATCCTTGCATGAG
>Ga0208686_1000118_pt1 | contig 50064 bp, 41 predicted proteins | sample June2015DPH_6_50_FD_184694 | JGI IMG/M metagenome (GOLD analysis project Ga0208686, IMG submission 184694) | Peatland microbial communities from SPRUCE experiment site at the Marcell Experimental Forest, Minnesota, USA - June2015DPH_6_40... | ecosystem: Environmental > Terrestrial > Soil >... | reverse complement strand
TTTCGAGCCGCTTGGCGTCGGAAGTGGCGCCGACTCCGGGAGTCAAAGGATCGCCGGGATAATCCGTATCCATGACGCTGCCGCGCTGCACGCCTTCGCGCGGGCGCCAGCCGCCCTTGGGATAGTCATCACCATTGAAGAAACCGTCGTCTTTGGGATCGGAATAGATGATGCAGCCGATGGCCTCGTGCTCGGCCGCAACTTTCGGTTTGATGCCACGCCAACCCTCGCCGTAGCGCGCGATCACGATGGCGCCCTTGACGGAAATTCCCAGGCGGTCCAGTTGCTCGTAATCTTCGCGGTTGCCGTAGTTCACGTAGACCAGCGGCGCGGTCACGTCTCCGTCGATGGAGTACGCGTTATAGGTAGGCAACTGTTCGGCGGTTTGATTGGAGGTCGCGTCGCCTGGAACCGGGGGTTCCTGCAGCTTGGCTCGGAACTTAGTGGGCTCGAGCATTTCAACAGTACGCTCTTTGGGCGTCGGGAAGAGCACTGTGAAGGTCTCGATATGCGCGTCGAATCCCCATTCCTTGAACTTCGCGAGGATCCACCCAGCATTGTCTTTGTCATATGGAGAACCCACGTGGTGCGGCCGCGCACTTAACCGCTGCATGTTCTGACGCAGGTTATCCGAGACTATGCCGGTCTGGAGTTTCTTCTCCCAGTCGCGCTCCGTTTGGGAGGATTGCGAAGAGTAGCCGGCGAGGCGGGCACTCTCGGGAGCGGCAGTGGGCGTCGACTGTGCCACGGCGAGTCGAGCGATGCTCAGCAGTGCCAGATATGCCACAAAAGAGCGAAGTGAATTCAAGAGAACCTCCTCAGAGTGCGGAAGCTGGTTAGAGGAAATCTAAAATCGGAGAGCGACGCCGGAGGACAGGCGAAGGTTACGCCTCTCGAAGTCGGGCGACCCGGTCTTGAGTTCATCGACTTGGTTGCGCCAACTCAGCAGCCGCATCAGTCGCAAATCGAGTCCCAAGCCCAGATCTTCAGCAAAAGACGTATCGGACGTCGCTCCTGTGGAGGCATTTTCCCGTACGCGCACGGCGCCGATCATGGCCTGCCCAAACGGCCGGAATCTTCCAATCGAAGCTCCCCCTCGCAAACCGAACAGGAAATTAGTCTGGCTCACACCGCCATACTGTCCGCTGAAATCAGCAATCGCTCCAAAATAGCGAAGATACATCTTCTCCACCGATGTGTTCCAGCCGCTCAGGTTAGAGCTTGCGCTGGAAAGTGGATCGCAAGCGGTTGAGGTGCCGAAAGCGGGTACTTCGCACTGAGATGCTCCCGCGTGGGTGTATCCGAAAAATACGTTTCCATGATTGGGGACTCGCGCATTCGGGACCTCATCAGCCGGCGCGGTAGATTTCTGGTCAACGAAAGAGCTCACTTCTTGACCATCGCGGGAGGCGCGATACCAGGGGTGCTCTCCGTGAAGCATATTGGCTCCTGAGCGGATTGGATTGAGAGCAACTCGGACGGTGTCAATCAGAAAACGGTTCTGCGTAGCTTCCTCTACACGGCGCACAATCTTCTTGTCTAGGAAGTCTTCGCCGATCAACCAGCCCGTGCCACCCAAGGGCGTCATCACAACGTCGATCTGGCCCACGCCGGTATAGCAATGGTTCGTGTTGCAGGGATATGATCCGTTCGCGTTCCACGGCAACCTGTCTTTCGAGCCATACTTCTCAACTGTGACCTCACTCAAAGGTCCGAGATTCCACTGCGTACTGTAAACGGCATTCCATAGCGCAGCCTTTAAGCGGCTCTTCCAATAGGCCTTGGTCTTGGAGAACTCCAGTTTCTCAGACTTAGGATCATTTTGGATTTGGATGAAGCCGGTCAGAGCCCCTTGAATCGGATGCCCCACATACCCGAACCAATTGGGGTCGCCGTCGTCCCAGCCAGACTGCGTCCACTCGGAGAGCGACTGCTTGTAATCGCGCCAATAATGATTGAAGGGTATTCCGTTTTCAGACACCACCCATCGGAAGTCGGTGTGCACAACGTATGCCTGCTCGATCAAGAGAAAGGTAACCGATTCGGTCAAGGCGCGGCCCCAATGAAAACCCTGCTTGTCGGGTTCCGCAGAGGTTCCGGTGGCCGCATCGTCGGCTGTTGCCGGGTGAAATCTTTGGGCGTCCAGATCCTTATTGTCCAATAAACTTCCCGTCAAAGCATAGCTTTGGAAGGTTGGGATACCTGGAATGGCATCTTTCCCCGCCAAAGTGCAATCTTTGAACGCCTTGAATATTGCGTTGCATCCAGACGGGGGGATCTGGCCGAGACCGCAAGCAGGCCAGAGAAACACGACAGCGGCAAGGACAATCCGGCAACCCTTGGCCCCGTGGAGAATCATGCTATCATGCGCGTTTCTTGAAATCTCACCAAAACTGCTATTTAGGAAAAAGTGGGCGTCTTGAGGCCGACCTGGTTGAAGCCGGTTTTTCTGAGGTCAAGGCAAAATAGTGATTGGGTGTAGACAGAATTGACGATTCGTTTCTGACCTTGTCCTGACCCCGGCTCCAGGCATCAGTAAGCATTCTTGCTGGTAAACATTCGAAACAAAGTCAGGGTGATGATTTGCAGATCGAAGGTTAAACTCCAGTTGCGAAGGTAGTACAGATCGTATTCCACGCGCTTCGCGATTGAAGTGTCCCCGCGCCAACCGTTGACCTGAGCCCATCCGGTGATTCCAGCCTTGAACATGTGGCGAGAGTTGTAACGATCGAATTCTTCCAGGAACCTTTCTACAAAAAAGGGCCGCTCCGGGCGAGGGCCGACGATGCTCATGTCGCCTTGCAGCACATTCAAAAATTGGGGCAGTTCGTCGAGGTTCGTTTTGCGCAAGAATGTACCAACCGTAGTCCGGCGCGGATCTTTTTCGCAGGTCCAACGCGTATCTCCTTCTTCGCAGCTACCTACTTTCATGGTCCGAAACTTGAACATTCGGAAGACTCGTCCGTTCAACCCCACGCGGTCTTGAACAAAGAAGATTGGACCTCGGCTGCCTAATTTTATGGCGAGAGCGATGAGCAGCGTAATCGGGAGCGTGAGCAACATAACAAGCACTGAGAAGGCCACATCGAATATGCGCTTCTGGAACAGGTAAGAACCGGTCTCCGCCAGAGTGGGACGGAGATCGAGCATGTGGATCCCGCCCAAGTCGATCAGCCGGTCGCGGAGGACGACTCCTTCGCCCAGATCGATGACGACCCGCGTGGGGACACAGAGTTTTTCCAGGGCGGGCGCGATCTTCTGGACATCGCTTAGACGAGCGGCAGGCAGAGCAATGATGATGTCGTTGATCGAGTTCCCATTGGAGAACACCGGAATCTGATCCAGTTCATATACGGGCCCGTCTACAGCAACTTCCTGATCTGGAAGCCGCACGAAGCCAACAATCCTGCAGGGGAGCACCTCGCCATGCAGAAGCGACGTTCCGACACGCCGAGCGAAGCGATCGGTGCCAACCACCAGAATCTTGACTTCGTTTCTACCATCCTTGCGCACCAATTCGAGAGATACCCGGAAGGCGATGCGGGTGATGGTCGCCAGCACGAACAAAGCGATCGCACTAATCGCGATCACGACGCGCGAATAACTTGCTTGGCGGTATAGAAATCCAACCGCCATCACTACGGCATAAGTAAATGCCAAGGCTTCCAGCAGTCGCCGGCTTTTCCCACCGGGAGCATACAACTGCTCAACATTCCACAACTCTGATTCTTCGGCGGCAATTGCCCAGACAATGGTGGTGAGCAGGAGAATTCCCCAATAGGAAGGAAGCCCGGCGGGGGCCGTTCGCGAAAGCAAAAGGTTGAACCCGAAGCGCACCTTGACCGCGATAAAATAGGCGCACGCCGGTAACAACAGGGTCAGAATTCTCAAATATAAACGCGCAAAACTAAGGCGACTGCGAATCATACATTCTCACTTCTGCCCCCCTGGCAACGTTGTCGGTTATATTAAATACCCATTCCTGTTAGGTTTGTCTAGCCCCTAGTGATGTCCGCGCAAACACCGAGATGCTCCTCAAGGAGCATCTCGGGAGAATCAACCCCAGACCAAGCGTAATGTTTCGGTGATGGACGCTATTGTTGATTATTATCGTTCTCAAATTGCCGCAGAAAGTGAACTGAAACGAAGGGAGATGTCGATATTGGCACCTGAGATGTCGATATTGGCACCTGAGATGTCGAGATTGGTATGTGGGGACGGCATCACGGATAACTCGCTGCCGGGTTGGCGGGCAAAGTGCGAATGCTGGAACAACCTACAAGGCTCAAACACGATTTGCAAGACTGCCGTCACGTTGTTAAGGAGAGGTTAGGCTGAATCACGGGAAAAAGCCAGCGCTCGTGTTGCAATAACAGCGATTCCTTAAAGCGCCATCTGCCCATCGGGTAGGCGTTGATTTGACATCAGTTATGGCAGACCAGGAAGCTGGCGCAAGTTGGAATGCTCGCGGGACGGGAGAAATCATTGGGAAACTGGAGGGCGCGTTTGATTTTTCGGAAGGTAAGGAATAACGGGGACAGGGCGTCAGGGCGGACACCGGAAGAGATTGCCGGACAGGTCGAGCGACACCGCGCGGCAGGATCAACTGGTATTGGGCGAAAGAGCGACGAACCAGTAGGCTAGGCGCTTGGCGAGCTCCTGAAAGGTCTGGCATTTTCGGCGGGCGTGGCTGCAGACTTGGCGGTGGTAGAAGACCAGGGACAGGGTATAGGCCAGAAACCGGATCATGGTCAGCACCACCAGGGCTGTGGTTTGGTGGACCGCGGGGTGTTTGAGGTGACAGTCGGTGGTGATGGTCTGAAAGACTTCGGTATCGATTCGCCAACGGCTTCGACTGAACTGATGAATGAACAGCGGCGAGATCGAGCCTAGCTCGAAATTGGTGGCGTAGAAGTTGGTGCTGGGTTGTGCTATCGAGATCTTGCCTTTGGTCCGAGGAGCGTCTTTTTCGCGGACTGTGACGCGGCGCTGGTGTTCGATACGAACCGTTTTGAGGACCCGCACCCGGCGATCGGCGACCGGCCAATCGAGGTCCGGCAAGTGCCAGTATTGAATCTCCCGGCCCGGCTCCGCCTGAACGCCGGTGGGAGAGTTCTGCGTGCAACGCTCCGCCTCGCGCAATAACTCGGGCTGGTTCTCTTTCAAGGTGAAAGCCCAAACCAGACCGAGACGCTCCACTTCCTTGACGAAAGGGGCCTGCAGATACAAAGCGTCCCCCACCAACACATCTAGGAAGCGGCGGCCCAACTGTCCGACCAGATCTTGCACGAGAGCCAGGGCACAGGCGACCTCGCCTTCCCCGTTCTTCTGAAAGCGAACCCCCAAGGGGATAGGGAACGAGGTGCTGACCAAGACCACGACGACGATGCGGTGATAATACTGAATCTCGGTTTTCATCTCGCCGTTCACCTTGTGTTGAATTTCTCGCTCCATACAGGCATCGCAACACCGGGCAAACGAACTGCAGATTTCAATGCCATCGACCGCTGCCACCACCAACCCGCGGGACCAATCGGAGCGTAGAACGCCGTTGCGTTTCAGGCGGCGGGCAATTTCACAACTGAGCGCGAACACGGGTTCGGGAGATTGTCTTTCCAGCGAATAGCCGATGGTGTCGTCGCTGACCGGTCCGATGCGCTGGGCCAGCGCCCCATGGTGACACTCGGCCTCGATCTGAAGCAGGCTGGGAATCTGCATCGCGGCACTCAAGAAGACGGCGTCAAGCACCTTTTTCCAAGAGTGCTGGGGAAACTGCCGTCCCTCGGGCAGAGCGCTCACCAAATCCGAGAAGCCAAACACCTTGTCGAGATAGGCCTCGAACCGGTGCCGGTGCCGGCTCAAACTTGGCGATCTTCCTTTTCTTTGAGCTTCTCTTTGAGAAACCGCTTGAGGTTGACGCCGCAGATGGTCGCAGCGGCGGCCTCAAAGCGTCGGCGCATCTCGATTTTTTCGCGCACCTTCTCCACGAATTCTGCCGGAATGTTGAGAGCTTTCGGCTTGCCGTTAATCAGTACAGAGATCTGATATTGCGAGTGTAGCTCTTTGCCGTCGGCGCAATGACAGTTGGGCCGGCCGCAGGCACGTTTGCGTTCGACAAAAGAGCCGGGCAGCATTTCGCGGAGAGCACCGAGGCTGCGGATGAGCTTGCCGCGTAGTTCCAGGTCGGGTTCTCGGGGCGGTCTCATCTTCCACTCATAATAGTGTCAGAACTGTACAAAGTCAAGTACCTGCGAAAATTTGCAAGAATGCCATCAAACTGAAACTGGAATGGAAAACCCTGCCAACAAATGGACTGACGCTAACGCCAACCCCACCTTAAGGAATCGCTGGTTGCAATAAGGCCAAAATGCTAGTTTTTCGGAGTCGTTGGCACGTCCACTCATTAGTTTGAAGGCTTCCGCGAAAATCCCTTGGGCCAGAACGAGAACTGCACCGCGGAGGTCACATTTGACTGTTTTGTCGATACAATGACCGGAAAATTCCACATCTCGTATTGCACGGACGCGGAGAGGCTGAAACTCGATCGCGGCCAAAACTCCGCGCGGACGTTCGCGTCGGCCAGCGTGCCGCCGTTGGGAATAAATTCATGGCTAACTTTCTGATGCCGGAATCCAAATTGGAGTTTGTTGCGCGGGCTGAACCAATATGTGGTCCAGGCCTGAGCGCCCTGCCCCTGGCGTCCCATCCAACTCCCCATTAGGTGACCAGCGTTCTGAAAACCAGTGATCCAAGCTGCATCCCAGTAAAACGCGCCGAAAGCAACGTCGCCTCCGCTACTGGGAGGGTCTGTATAGCCTCCCTCGACGCGGAAATCGAGTTTCGGAACCTTGGGTAGCCGGGGAATGTATATTCCTGCCAGCCAAGCCGCGACGTCGGGCCCGAGAATCGGAGTAATTTCGTCATGTTCAGCCAGACCTTCAGCGTAGAAAGTCATTCCGTTCCGCAGTCCGGGAATCCGGTAACTGAAATCCATCCCGGATCGGCGCGCTCCGGGTTTGTTGGGGTTCCCAGCCAGTGTGTTCCCGGTCGAAAACAAGCTCCTCAAGAATGTATGCAGAGTCAATGGGTATCCGGGTCCTCCGTAATCGGTAGTCCGCGACAGGCCAATTTCCAGGTTCGGGGTGGGTTTAAAGCTGATTCTCTCGCCATGGACAATCGGCTGCGGATTCAGAGACTGACCGTATTGGCCGACCAGGCCGGAGGGCGCATCTACGAATTCGTATCCTGAGTACTGTCCGAGAAAGGCCTCCAGACGCATGGGTCCAAGCAGTCCGAAGACACTCGGAAGCGTAAAAGGTGTGACCCGATTCACGCGAAACATCCGGATCGGCGCCGCATTGTCGCTGAACATCATTGGGCCGCCCTGGGAAGGCCCCCACCATAGGCTCTGGTTTCCGTAGGAGAGCTGCCAGTCGGAGAGATTCAAAGCCACATATGTGTCCAGGAATCGACCCTCGCTAAATGCCGAGGTAGGTGTGTCGGGCGGAACGGGGATGACTGTACCTGAAGGTAAGCCGATGCGACTGAAATCCGCCACGGATATGGCATCGCGGGCAGTCAACGGCAAAGCGGGCGCGGAGGGAGAATGCTGATATTCGCCGCGAACATAAACTGCAAATGGACCATATTCCCCCCATCCCGACAATCCTGAAACGTTGTTAAAGCCCTGCTCCTCGGGGCGGCCATAATCATTAACGATTGTCTGTCCAAAGTGATCGCCGTCCGTCAGCGGTTTGCCGACGATCTCTGTGCTCCGCGTGTAGGTTGATTCCAGGCGGAGTTCGGCATTATCTCCGCCAGCCAGCAAGGTAACTTCCCGGCCAAATTCCTTCTGCAAAGCCTGGTAAAGCCGGGCCGCTTCGCTCTGTTGCGCTTCGTCTTCAGCGATGCGATCGGAAGCCTCCTTGACCTGTCGCGCACATTCCATGCGAGTCCACGGACGCATATCGGCGAAGCCGGTGTGAACGTACCCGAGCGCGGTCAGACGATTCAAGGCAGGGTAGACCCAGCTATCCAGCGGTACGTAGGGCGACCCCATGTTCCGCGCTTCGCGGCTCGTATCCGTGTCACCTTTGCTGAACGTGCCCCATTTGGCGATTTCCGCATCACTGTATTGGGAGTGAGAGCGGAAGACTTGCCGACCGAGATACCACCCCAGGGCGCTGCCCAACACCGCGTCCGATGCGAAATGCTGATGCCCCACAACCCGCGCAGCGCTGACCCCTCCTGCCAAGCCGTAGGCAAGTATTTCCGTGAGAGGGCCGGGATATTCGTGGGCAATCACACTGGCAATCGCCCAACTGATGGACGCATGCTCGGAGGGGAAAGAAGTTCCGCCCTGGAAGAACTTCCCACGCCCGGAGCCGGTGAATGGGCGTTCCCGCCCGAAGGCGTACTTAAGGACTTCAGTGTCCAGTAATGCGTCGATGCCGGCTTCTCCACTCAGAAGTCCGGTTTCGCGCTCTTGGTCGTTGTTCGTAACGTGTCCCCACAGGAACATTCCCGCGCCTAACCCCGCCATAGCACCAAGCCCTGCGTTGGAAACGGTAACCGCGTGCGAAACGGTCGTGGGATTTGTAGGAACGTGCTTTTCGATTGCGGTGTCGCTTGCCACCAACGCAGCGCCGGCAAAAGCCAACGGAACTATCAAGTGCAAATCGGCGTCGTTCATGTGGAACGGTGAGGTCCAGAGATTCTTCTGATCCTGAAAAAGATTTCGCGGCAGCGACTTCAAGTCAACCGGAGGCAGCGGGGTCTGTGGATACTTCACCTGAGGCGGAGGTGGAGTAGGGGTGTTTTGTTGGTCGGCAGGTGTCTGCGCGCAGGCAACCCAACTGCTGCCAACTACGAGCGCCGTAAGCAGCCACGATAGCACCGTGGCCTTTGTGCGGCAGCCTCTAGACTCCGACGGAGCCATAGCCGTTTTAGCAAACCTCATTTCATCTCCATTAAACGACCGGCGCACACAGCACCCTGGGTTATTCTCGTATAAGTGCTATTCACATTGCAGCGAACTGTACGCTGGCAGATCCGCTTTTTGAAATTCTGTCACCAGGATTTCGATACGTTCCAAGCTAGCATGAAATTGAATAGCATCCGGAGGAAACCTGACTGTGCGGATCAGGCGTTGTGTTCAAAAGCTTGTAAGGTGCAAGACTCCGTTTGAGGAGCCTGATAGAATCACTGCTTAGAAGGCGCCTCGACAGTGAGCTACAATCCCCGAAGACGATGATTCGAACTGATATCCATCAAGAACCGATTGTCGACGAAATAAGCACAGACCTATCCCCGTCGGAAAACGAAATTTCCGCGCTCGATATCTTGATTATTCTTCTCGGGCGCAAGCGCTTCATTGTGCGATTTGTGCTGGGCTCCGCCGTGTTCGCAGCTATCGTCTCCCTCTTGCTGCCGGTCCAATACGAGGCGAAGATTGTGCTGCTCCCTCCTCAGCAGAATTCATCCATCGGTTCGGCATTACTGGGGCAACTCGGACAACAAATGGGAGCGTTGGGCTCGCTCGCCGCACTGGCTGGAGGCGGTGTTCTCAAGAACCCCTCGGATATGTACGTGTCTTTGCTGACCAGCCGGACAGTCGAAGACGGGGTAATCCAGCGTTTCGGACTGATGGCGGAGTACCGCGTGAAGCTCCTTTCGAGCGCCCGAAAGGCGCTGGAGCACCGCATGACGGTTCTTGCCGGAAGCAAGGACGGGTTGATCCGCATCACGCTCGAGGACCGCGATCCGAAGCGGGCAGCCGAGCTGGCCAATGGCTTCGTGGATGAATTCCGAAAACTCTCGTCCTCGCTGGCGATAACCGAGGCCGCCCGCCGGCGGCTTTTTTTTGAACAGCAATTGCAGCAGGCCAAGGAAAATCTAGCCAACGCCGAAGAAGCCATGGCGAAGACTCAACAATCCACGGGTGTTCTGGAGATCGACAGCCAGGCACGAGCACTGATTGAGTCCGCAGCTGTCTTGCGCGCCCAGGTCGTGGCCAAGCAAGTACAGATTGAAGGAATGCGATCCTTCGCCACCGACGACAATCCCGGTCTCATCCTCGCTAAGCAGGAGCTCGCGGCGCTCCAATCGCAGCTTGAACGACTTGCGGGATCGCAGCACGACGACTCCTCGGATATCAATCTCTCCAAGGGAAGAGTGACACAAGCCGGCATGGAATACATCCGCCGGTTTCGCGACCTGAAGTACGATGAGGCCATCTTCGAGCTGTTGGCCAAGGAATTCGAAATTGCCAAACTCGACGAGGCCCGGGAGGGCTCGATCATTCAAGTGGTGGATGCTGCCGTGCCTCCGGATAGGAAATCCTTCCCGCCCCGGACCCTGATTGTGATTGTGGCGACGATTCTTGCCTTCTTTTTCGCCCTATTCTGGGTCTATGTGCGGGAAAACTCAGTCCGGACGCTGAGACTGCCGGAGAACCGGCAGCGGGTGGAAGCTATCAGGCGACGCTGGAAGTCAAAGAAAGATGCGCTGTAATCATTCCGGATGCATTTTCGCGGCCGTGAGGGATCTTGCTTGTTGCCCCCTGCGTGTCGCGGTGATTTTGATTCGGTGAGGAGATTGCGTGCGGAACCAGCCAAACGCATTCCCGAAGGCCAGGGCGCAGGACCGTGGCGAACCGGGTCCTGCGTGTGGCGATATTACCATAGTGTTCTGTTATACTTTGCAAGCATGCGTGTCTTATTCCTGAATCCACCTTTTCACCCGCGATTTTCGCGGGAGCAGCGAAGTCCCGCAGTCACCAAAAGCGGAACATTGTATTACCCCAAGTGGCTTGCCACCGCAGCCGGTGTTGCGATCAAGAATGGGCATGAAGTGGATCTGGTGGACGCGCCCGCTGCCGGATACTCAGTGCTGGCGGTGATCGACCGCATGCGAGCCAAGAACATTGAAGCAGTGGTCTGCGATACTTCCACTCCCAGTATCCTCAATGACGTCAGCGTCATCGAGGCTCTGGTTGCCGCGAATCCTGCTCTGCATGTTCTACTGGTAGGGCGCCACGTTTCGTCGCTACCCAAGGAAACGCTTGCGATGTCGGCTGGGCTGGAGGCGATCGCGGTGCGGGAGTACGAATACACAGTGCGCGACTGGCTGGAAGCGAAAGGCTGTGGCGCCGATCTCTCAACCGTGGAAGGTCTGGTGTACCGCGCCAGGGACGGAGAGATTGTCAGCAGCAAACAGCGCGAAGCGATCGCAAATCTGGATGAACTTCCTTTCGTGTCCGAAGTGTACAAGCGCTTTCTGCATACACCGGACTATTTCTATGGGCATTCGTTGTGGCCCCTCGTGGTCTTCGATACGAGTCGAGGTTGCCCGTATCATTGTTCGTTCTGTGTTTATCCGCAAACTTTCAGTGGGCACAAGATGCGCTATCGCTCGGTGGCAAACGTGGCCGACGAGTTCGATTACGTGGCGCGAGAGATGCCCGAAGTCAAGACGGTGATGCTCGAAGACGATACCTTCATCATCAGCAAGCCGCGCACCCTGGAGTTGGCCAACGAACTGATCCGCCGGGGCAATAAGCTGCCATTCGACGCCAACTGTCGCGCCGATATTGGCGCCGAAGGCGAACTGCTTTCAACATTGCACAAGGCCGGGGCTAGGCTATTCTGCGTCGGGTTCGAGAGCGGCGACGTGGAAGTCATTAATGGCATGAAGAAGAACAACGACGACCGCCGCGACGCGAAGTATCACGAAGAGGCGCATCGCTTTGTCCGCCGCTGCCGGGAGTCGGGTATCATGGTGCACGGCTGCTTCATGGTCGGCAACCTGAATGAGACGCCAGCCAGCATGGAGAAGACGCTCCGCTTTGCCAAGAAACTTCAGCCCGATACGGCTCAATTCTTCCCCATCATGGTATATCCGGGTACAACCGCGTATGAGGAAGCGAAGAGGCGAGATTACATTCAGATCGAGGACTGGGGCGCTTGGTTGACGAAGGACGGTCTTCACAACAGCGTAGTTACCCTGCCGAATATTACGCACGAGCAATTGGTCAGCTTCTGCGACCGGGCGCGGCGCAGCTTCTATCTGAGTCCTTCTTATCTTTTGTACAAACTGAAGCAGTCGCTGAAAGATCGCCGCGAACTGCAGCGCAATCTGAAGGGCTTCGTCACCCTGTCGAAGTATCTGCTGCGCGGAAGTCAGCACGAGAAAGTCGCGGCGCCTCGGCAGGCTCCAGGACGCGGCAGCATAACGCCGGTCGCGAGTCATCAGGGCGGTGACTAGACATGGTCGAGTGGATGCCATAGCGAGTTCAGAGAGAACTCGCTGTCCGCTTGACGGCGGTTTTCGTGCGTCGCACCTTCGAAATATGTTCTTCAGAACTGGCTTGAGTGTCGAAGGCGGCCAGTAGGGGTAACCCATCCAAGCCAAGTCAGCGTCGATTATCATTCCCACGTTTAATGGCGCCTCCCGCATTGGCCACTGTCTCGATGCGCTTCTGTACCAGACGTCCGGGAAGAACGTAGAAATCCTAGTTGTCAATGATGGCTCAACCGACAACACGGTGAACGTTGTCGAGCGCTACTCTGGCGTTCGTCTCATTACCCAGGCAAACGCCGGGCCGGCAGCAGCTCGCAATCATGGCGCCATTGAGGCTCAAGGAACGATTATCCTGTTCACCGATGACGACTGCGTGCCCATGCCGGAATGGCTAAACGCTATGCTCCGGCCTTTTGAAGATCCGGAAGTGGTGGGAGTGAAGGGAGTCTACCGGACGACGCAGAAGAGCTTGGTGGCTCGGTTTGTGCAGATCGAATACGAGGATCGCTATCGCCTGATGGCGGGTCTTTCTTCGATTGACTTCATCGACACGTACTCCGCTGCCTTTCGGCGTGAGCGCTTCCTGGAGATGACCGGTTACGACACTTCGTTTCCGATAGCGTGCGCCGAGGACATTGAACTTTCCTACCGGATGTCGGCACGTGGCTGGAAAATGAGGTTCGTGCCCGGGGCCATCGTCTATCATACGCACGCCGACACGCTCTCGCGATATCTCCGGAAGAAATATAAATTTGCTTTCTGGCGTGTGCTTGCCGTGCGCAAGAATCCCGGCAAGGCAGTGAAGGACAGCCATACGCCGCAGCTTATGAAACTCCAGCTTTTGTTCCCGCCAATGCTGCTGCTTGCTGCAGCTTTTGACCTGGTTGTGCGGCCTGCGTTACCTGCGTCGGTTGTTGTTCTGGCAGTTTTTCTGACCAGTACCCTGCCGTTCGCATGGCGGTCGATTCGGAAAGACCCGACTGTCGGACTAGCATCTCCGGCCTTTCTCGGTGTGCGGGCCTGGGCGCAAGTACTCGGCGTAGGCTGCGGCCTGATCTATGCTCGCCGCAAGTCTGCCCGGGTTCCCACCAAATTAGAAGCGTGAAGACGGTGGCCCATCATTTCCACCCTTCAGCTGCTTCCGTCGTAGTCGTATTTGGATCTGCCGCCCTTGCTATATACCTAGCGGCACAAAGGTTTAGAGAAATTGAGGAGACAGAGGAGATCTTGGGAAAACTGGTGACGGCTCGAACAGGCACGCTGTTTCTTTTTGTTTTCTTTTATGCAATCTTCGCCAATGTGCCCTTCTGGACGGCAAGCCCGTGGCTCGGCTTGTTGCGCAATGGACTGTTTTGCCTCGAATATGCTGCGGTTGGTCTGCTTGCACTTTTTGTTCCAAGAATCGTCGCTGCAGGGTTGCTCTTTGTACTTGTTTAGCGGGAACGACGAGTTAGGTTCAGAGTGATAGGTTTTGGGGAACACACCAGTCTTTGTAGGAAAGAGGATACAGGACGGAGTTGCTGGCGACAGGTTTGCAGAATGCTGCCCAGGACGCTTTGCGTTCGGGCTCCAGCGATGGTGAGGTTGCCGCCCCAGACCTTGCGCGTGACCACCATCGGGCGGATAGCCTGTTCTGCCTGCCAGTTGAGCGAGGACCAAAATCGATTACGTCCTCTACTTCAATGGCGACTTCCTGCGCGGTCGTTGAAACCGTGATGATCTGGAAGCCGTCAGGGATAAGAATTCTTAACCTAGTGTGCCCTGGCGGCGGCTCTGTGACCAGGTCGTACTTGAAGGAATCGCCAGTACAATTGGCAACGTGAACCTCAATCTCTTCAGGGATATCTTTCTTAGGGGTCGAACTCGTCGGGAAGAGGCGCGTCGAACATACCCGTTTGACGCATATCTGCCATTCTCAGCACTCGATTCGCGTGGTAGACTTCATTCAGTAGGAAGTGCACTTCAAACCGACGAGGGGATTCCGCCACTGCGCGTAGTTTTCGTGTTCGGCACATCTTGTGGCGCTCATGCCCGCGTTAACTGAGACAGAGAAAGACATCGCACCCTCTGCGGATCAAATCAAACTGCTCCCGTTGCTCGGGTTTGCCAGCATCACAGCGCTCTTGTGCTCAAGTCTGGAAATAACGCTATTGGAATATGTCGACGCTCTTTCTCTGCAAATCACTCCTTGGGAACTGGCGTTGGAAGTGGGGGTCGCGCTTATCGTTTTATTGGGAGTGAGCGCTGCATGGTGGTTGTGTATCCTGCTGGTGGCGAAAACCCTTCGGACTATTCCTTGGAGCAGAGGATATTCCACATGGCTATCCTGGTTTTTATGGCTGGCATTTCCGTTTTCGTACTTCGTCCTTGAGCTGTTGGCCGCGATCCAACTGCGGATGTTTCCAAGCCGGCGCCCTGGAGATCTCGCCTCATTGTTAGGGGGACTGACGTTGGCTATCATTTGCGCGGCCGGACTTTCCCGATTCGGCCTATCTAGCGTCCAGAAGTTCTGCCGAGTTCGCCTAGCACCGATCGGGTGGCTCCATCTCGCTCTCGGCGTTCCCTTCGCTCTCATGTTGTGGGCACATGGGGTACACCCTTTCCGGGACTTCATGGGCCCAGCAAAACCGTTCGCCGACTCGAGGCCACCTGACATTTACCTGATCTCGATCGACGCGCTTCGGGCGGAGGATATGTCGTCGTATGGATACGACCGTCCTACGACCCCTAATCTGCAGCGATTCGCTCAGCACAGCTTTACTTTTGATAATTTTATCGCCAACTCAAACCTAACTACGCCCACGACTACCTCAATCGAGAACGGGAAGTTGCCGTGGTCTCACCGCGTATTCCAAATTGGTGGATTTCTTCGTAGCCCCGCTCGCCAGGAAACTCTGCCGGCGCTCTTGCGGCAGCGCGGATACTACACCGCCATGATCAGTTCGAACGTGTTTGCAAGTCCATTCTCCCACGGCACTCTGGAATCCTATGATGCAGCAGCATATGCAGCTCCATTTGGCCTGGGCGGAGTATGGCAGAGTAATCCGGCCGGCATCATTGGTCAATCCACCATTTTCATTTCCTTGCTCCGCCGCCTGGGAGGTCTGGCGAGTTTTCTGGACAGGGTGATTTGTCGCCGTTATCCGTATACTGCAGAAGCTGTGTTTGATCGGGCTCGAACCTTACTCGAATCTCGCGACGACAAACAACCGATGTTTGTATGGACACACATTTTCCCGCCGCACGACCCCTATTGGCCCCCTCCGCCGTACCGGACGCGCTTCGCACCGAAGGAAACATGGGAGAAGGTGCGTGTTGCCCAGTTGCCGGATGATTTGACTCCATCAGAACTTCGCGCGCAGTACGATGAGATGATTTTGTACGCGGATGAGGTTGTGGGTAATTACCTTGACTGGCTGGAACGAACCGGCCGCCTCGATCGAGCGATAGTAATCGTCACGGCAGATCACGGTGAATCGTTCGAGCATGGCGGGTTTCTCCACGGCGGGCCTCGTCTCTACAACGGCCTCATCCACATTCCATTGTTGATTCACCTGCCGGGGCAGCAGCATCGAGGGTCTATTGCCGAGATTGCGGAGCAAGTGGATCTGCTGCCAACATTAATGGATTTGATTGGAGCGCCGGCGCCCGGTTGGACGGACGGTACATCGCTTCGCCCCGCCCTTGAGGGCGAAACACTTGCACCGAGGCACGTCTTTAGCATGGCGCTGGAAGCCAACAGTACCTTCCGTCCCATCTCGAACGGCGCTTTGGCAATCATGGATGATGAATTCAAGTACATTATTCACCCCGAAACCCAAGAACAGGAGCTCTATCGTTACAAGACCGACCCATCCGAGGGGAATAATCTCATAGAGTCTGATCCGGACGTCGCAAAGCGCATGCACGACTTCCTGATCGCCCGACTCAAGAAAGCCAATGAACAGCTCGCCTTCAGGTGATTAGTGTGCCAAAGCAAGACACCTCGAGGAAAGGGAAGGCGCGTCTGCGCTTATCGCTCGAGGCTTGGAAACATCTTGTCCTCAAAATTGACCCGCAACGCGCGTGTTTGAGCTGGCAGATTCGATTGCTTTATAGGCTGAATGGCGCGATTCATTCCTTGCTCGCAGGGTTACAACACAAAAGCTATGCAAGCGTACTCGAAGGCTTGGTTCCGTCCCCGCCGATTTTTATCCTTGGCTTCTGGCGATCGGGCACCACCTTCCTGCATGAACTGCTCTGTTGCGATCCAAAGTTTGGTTTTCCAAGCACATACGCCTGCCTGAACCCTTCTCATTTCCTGCTCAGCGAGCGGCGGATAGGCCAGCGGTTGATCGAGCAACAAGCTCGGAGACCGATGGATAACATGCTCTATTCCTGGGCTTCGCCTCAAGAAGACGAATTTGCTCTCCTTGCGCTTGGCGCGCCCTCTCCTTACGAAGCATTGCTCGTCCCCTCTCTGATGCATCATCCGCGATTGTTGCTCGATCTCAGTCAATCTTCCGCCGAACAGCAGGTTCTCTGGTCCTCCACGTTGCAGTATTTCCTTCAACTTCTCACGGTTCAACAAGCTAAGCCAATGGTGCTCAAATCGCCGTCACACGGGTTCAGGCTTTCCAATTTGCGGACTTTGTTTCCCCATGCGCGTTACATCATCATCGAGCGCAACCCATACGAAGTGTTTGCGTCGAACCTCAAGCTTTGGAACACGCTGCTTGGATCGTACAGCCTGGAGAATTTTTCCGTCGACGAAATCGAGGAATTCGTGCTTGCCGCCTATGTCTTACACGAACAGGCGATTTCCGACGGAGCTTCTGATCTCGATCGACAGTTCCTCCGAGTGCGCTACGAAGACTTGGTGGCTGATCCGGTCACACAGGTGGCGCGGCTGTATCAGGATTTGGAACTGGGGAGTTTCGAGAGTGTGCGTGCGAGCGTCGAGCAGCATGTGGCCAGCGTGGCGGATTACAAACCCAATCGGTTTACCCTATCGCCGGCACAACGGGCACGCGTGGACAAAATGTGGGGCAGGATTATATCCGCAAAAGGGTACGATTGGCCGGAGACTCGACTAGGCTCTGATGACAGCAGCCCGATCAACAGAAGCACGGCTTAGAGGCCGGAATTCATTAATTCGTTTCTTGAGGCGCCTGCTCATCCGGCTGCACCTGGTCGTCGGGCTTCACGTTCCGAAATCTGCGGATCAACTTGGCTGTGCCACGGCGAATGCTGTTCGCAAGAATCATCCACAGTCCCCAGATCATAGCTAGTATCGGAGTGAGCAATTGAAACAACATGCCGCCGGTTGGATCTCCGTAGGCATACGCTGGCAGGGCAACCATCAACATCAGAAAGACGAATATCAGGAGGCGTCTTCTCATGTGCTTTTTGATGTTCTACCTTTCTCCCATGATTTCTGCTCTTGTACTGGTTGCTGCATGCCGATCCCGCCTCCTCCTGCGTGGGGGGGGGGCGGTTCGACTGGTACTGATTTTGGACAGAGTAAAACCTTTTGGACAGACAAGGTAAGGCCATTATCGGGCAATGACCGATATGTGTCAATGACAGCAGCGAGAGACAGCAGCGAGAGAAATTCTCCCGAACGACGTGATCATGCCGTTCGCGAGCCTAAAGCTTGAAAGAAAGAAGCTCTGACTCACACGAGAACTGTCCACCTTTTGTCCGCAAACACTACCAGAGTGACGCAAAAAAGGCCAACGGATGCAGCGGCCTTTCAGCGTTGTTCGATAGTATCCGTCCGGCAAACACACGGTTGACGGCGGGCGGAAAGCGGGTTTAAAGATTGTCAGCCCTGCGTCCGCGAGTGGATCCAAGCTGTGGGTGTGAGTTCGGGGACGCGCTGGATTGGCGTATTGGCGAGCCCCGGGAGGATGGTGCCAAGGTAGTCGTGCACCGGGATCTTGAACCGGCGGCAGCTTTCAACCACCGACAGGATGGCGGCCACACGCGGCCCAGCCTGCTCGCTGCCGATGTGGATCCAGTTCCGGCGGCCTATCGCCACCGGGATGGATGGGCATATGTTCAGTCGCTCGACCTGGTACAGCAGCATCGGATTCCCGGAGCAGCGGTTCAGAGATCGTTTTCGGCAGCAGGGGCTGCCTGATTGTATATGCGCACTTACCGGAACCTGCGATGCAGCGATTGCACAATGGATTGGACAACGTCTCGGCAAGCAAAATCAGAGTCCTGATTTCGTGGGCGCTTCGGCTGCGGCTGCTGTCGCGGAGGAGGCACAACGATCGATGGACCCAATGGGGTCGTACGCTATTACAACTCGCTTTCGAGTACGGCATGGCATTGCCGGGATTGCGCAAGTTGTATACAGATTCCCTGATGGACATCTGGGAATTGCCAGACTTAGCGCCGTATTTTCAGGTGAATCAAAGTGGCCCTTGCACGCTTATGACGATGCTGCGCGAGGACGTGACGGCGGAATGCATTGCTCCTGCCACTTTGATACGCAGAGAGCTTCTTATGCCGGGCTGGCGGGTCACGGTGAACGATACGGCGTCTGCGGCGGCCCAACAGAACGGCATTTTTCAACGGAGTCCTGCCAGTGGGTCGCAGCCATGTGCGATACCACTTTGCACCTCCTATGTGGACTTTGGCTGGGCCGCAGCCATTGTGGGAATGGCGGGGCTAATATGGCAGGTCATTTTGATAGGACGCTCTAGGCGGCGGTTCTGAAGAAGGCTGTATCAGAACGCAAGGGTTGGCTGCGCAACATTTGCTGTTCCTGGCAAACACTTTTTTCTCTCGACCCACGTGAACGGTCACTCTCTTTCCACGGAGTGACGAACGAGCGCCAGCGGATCACCAACCTACGAAGCTGAGATTCATGCGAGGCGCGATAGATAGAATGAGCTGTGTATGCGCCAGTTCCTCCGATCGATGCAGCAGGGTGATCTCTAACAAAGCAAACGGAACGGGCGCCGGCAAATTCTCAATGATCGCGATCGACCGGGTCATTCGTTCGCTTTGAAACTATTGACCAATGCGCAATTCGCAGATCGTCGCCGAGGGGTCGCCATCTTTGCCCCTGAATCGCTCAGGATGTTTGAGCCCATGGTGGGTGGAACTGGCAATTATGTATTGTTGCTTGAATAAAATCCAGCCCGCGAATAATCTGACGACTTCAGCCACGTTTCGGGGAGGTCCTTATCTAAATCTTTCGGATGAGCTTTTAGAGCGACCGTGTAGTCTGGGGCTCAGCCGAAGAAGCTCGATACAGATGAGGTGCGGCCTATGACGGTGCAATCTGTCTGCGCCGTGATCATTACCTATCACCCGAGCGCCCGGATGCTTGAAAACATATCCCAGGTTTTCGCCCAGGTGCAGGCACTGGTTGTAGTAGACAACGGTTCTAACCGCGAAGAGCTTGACTCACTGCGCGCGAAGAAGCAGTCTCTCGGTTTTCAAGTGATCGAGAATGGGGAAAACCTTGGAATTGCCGAGGCTTTGAATCAAGGCGTTCGATGGGCTAAGAACAAGGGTTATCCCTGGGTGATTCTCTTCGATCAGGACAGCGGCATCAGCGACGGCTTCGTTGGTCAGATGTTCGCGGCATGGGAGTCTCATCCCGAGCGCGAACGAGTGGGTTCAATTCACCCCCGGTATGTGGACCCGGAGACTGGCATCGAGGCAGCTGTGCCGCGCGCCAGCGACGGCGGCCCGGTATTGCCCATGACTTCTGGAGCACTGATGCCGGTATGGATATTCGACAAGATCGGATGGTTCGCTTCAGAATATTTTATTGATCTCGTAGATTGGGAGTATGGTTTTCGCGTTCGGGCTGCGGGCTACCTTGTCGCCGACTCGAGGCAAGCTAAACTGGCCCATGCTCCGGGCAATCCTGCGAGCATCACTGTCCTGGGCCACACTTTCCACCCCACTTACCATAGCGCCATGAGGCGCTATTACATTTCGCGTAATTCCATCGTCTTTTATCGGAGATATTTTTTTTCATTTCCTGGATGGGTTTTGAATATCGTCTACCGGCAGTTGCACGACACGATGGTCTCCCTGATCGTCGAGGATGGCCGGACGCGCAAATTTCGAAACCTCCTGCTCGGAACTTGGGATGGCCTGACCGGTAGAATGGGGAAACGAGAGGGGCTATGAGGGCCGGGATCGAGTCGAACAGCGATTTTTGTTCCATTGGCGGCGATGCCTTCACTCATCTTAACGAATCACCAAGTCTTTCGCGATACTCTTCCATCCCGACGAGTATCGCCAGTAGCCACCGTTGAGCGCTTCACGGAGGATATTGGGGATCCTCCCCACTCTGGCGCGTGGCAAGCGCACTCGACGCTCGAGATGGCAGATTTTTCTCTCAATCTCCTTCTTGGCGAACTCCGCATGCGGAAGTTCCGACCTGCGCCTTTCCAGTCGCTCACGAAGCTGCTGAAATCGTCCGATCTCCGCGCTGTGAAACTCTGCGCCTCTGCTCCTGGCCTGCGCTGTACGCTCCCGTAAGGTCACAGGGCCCGGGCCCAGTTGCTGCCCCTCGTGCTGACGATATTGCATGAGCGGCTGCGAAATGATCTCGATCGGGCCACAGGCTGCCAGCAGAAAGGATATCCAGCAGTCGTGCACGTGATCGGGGGGAATGGGAGCGACAAGATCAAACAGTTCCTTGCGGAAGGCCATAGTCGCGCCGGTCACGACGGGATGTCTGACCAGGATGTTCAACGCATGACCGTTCGCAAACCGGCCCTGTTCTTTTAGGTCAAATAAAATGGAGTTCCAAAGGCGCGTACCCAGCAATCCGGAATTTTCGTCGATCAGATCGGCATCGCTGAAAGCCGCCACCAAAGAACTTGAATGCAGGAAAGCCTTCTCGATGCGCTCGAGTTTATATCGATACCAGACATCGTCCTGATCTGCCAGCGCTACGATCGAGCCTTGGCAGAGCGAAATCGCCTTCTCGAAGTTTTTGGTCGACCCAAGATTCTCGTCATTGATCACAAGCCGGATGGGAAACTTCGCTCGACGGGCAAAGGCGCTTACCATCTCGGCACTGCCATCCGACGAACGGTCATCACAGACCACGAGTTCATCCGGAGGCCTTTCCTGAGCGGCGATGCTTTCCAATTGCAAGCCTAGAAACCGTCTTCCGTTAAAGGTGCACATCGCCACGGAAATGCCGGGATTCAACGCTTAGTTCCTCTTCTTCGATCTCTCTCGATCTTCATTTCTAACAAGTGCTCTTGGTTGCCAGGCTAGGCTGGCGCCCGTCTGCTCCCGCATTCTACATTGATCATGACCGGCGTATTGTAATAACATTCAGGCTCAGGCAGGAGCAAATGGCGGAGTTGGATATGAAGTTAGGGATAGTCCGAGAACGTTCTGTGGTCCCGGTCGCGCTGCCCGGCACGGCGCCTGACAGTAGAGGAAACGAGCCCGAGTGAATTCAAATCCGCGTGTGTGCTGCGTCGTTCTGAATTGGAATGGCTGGCAGGAAACAATCTCTTGCCTTGACGCGCTGAAACGATGCATGTATCCCAGCCTCACCGTCATTCTTGTTGACAACCATTCCACCGACGATTCGGTCGCTAGAATTCGTGCGGCTCATCCCGACATTCTGATGCTTCAGAGCGCAAAGAATGTCGGCTTTAGCGGCGGCAATAACATTGGAATGCGATATGCGCTCGCGCACGGGGCTGAGTATCTCTGGCTGCTGAATAACGATACGGAGCCTTCTCCGGACGCGCTCTCCGCCCTGGTGGCGAAGGCCCAGACGGACAAAACCATCGGAGCGGTCGGCTCTGTCTGCTACTACGCGGATGCTCCCTCAACCGTGCAGATCTGGGCGGGCGGACGCGTTAATCTATGGATCGGATACCTTCATAACAGCACGGTGCCTCGCGCCGATGAGTGGTTTGAGTCCCTGAATGCCGCCAGCATGCTGATCGCGCGGGCAGCGATTGAAGATGTGGGTTTGTTGGACGAGAGGTTCTTTATGTACTGGGAGGATACCGAAATCTGCCTGCGCATGCGCAAGAAAGGATGGCGAATTGTTGCGGCCCCCAATTCCCGCGTATTGCATAAAGTGAACGCAAGTGTTAGAGGAAACAGGCTCATCCTCGACCGTTACCAGACCGCCTCGGGCCTGCGCCTGCTATGGCTGCATTCTCCAGTGCCGCATTTGGCCTTGTTCTTGTTCTTGACCATTCGTTTCACGCGACGGCTCTTGCGACTCCAGTTTTCTCGTTGCCGCAGTGTTTGGGCGGGGATACAAGATTATCGGCGACTGCTTCCTGTATGGCCTAGAATACACTGATATGCAGTGCCTTTGGAGCTTACGCGGCAAACTCGATCCGACCGCTATAGGTCCGGCACTGATATCCGAGCCTTCCGATAGCGGGTCGAGGAACGTTTTGTATTGTCACTCATGCTGCGGAAACTAGAATACATCTGCCTGATCGGAAGCATCGGTTTGATGGGTGCTGACCGCATTGATCTGCTGCTCGGGTATACTCCGTTTAAACTAACTCCGTTTTTGGTTCTGGCGCCGCTAGTCCTTTTTCTTGCCTTCTTGCGCGCGGCGCCGCGCGGAGTGTATCTGCCTAGAATCACGCCGCCCATTCAGCGACAGTTCCCCTTCTTGGCTGGGCTCGTTCTGTTCTTGCTTTTTGCTTTTGCTTCTATCGCCTTCAGCCTGGATCCGGCACGGAGCTTTGTAGCTTTTTGCGATTTGCTGCTGGTGTCAGCTCTGGGATATTGCATCTCGCTGTTGATATTGGCAGAGCCGGCACCCGGAAAGTTGATTCTACGAAGCGTGACATTCGCTTTGCTCATATACCTGATTTTCTGTGTTGGGGAGAGCATCGCCTGGCATTATGGACTTATTCTTGTTCCGGACCAAAAAGGGCCGTCGTTGGGAGCGATGTTTGCCCCTGGCAGCCTGATTTGGGCACCCCGGTTGTCTGGCTCTACTTTAGACTCGAACCGTGCTTGCTTCGTCCTAGTGATGTATCTGGCATTGCTCGATTGGTTTGTTGTCCCATCGCGCTTCGCTCGCGTACTTCGCTTCGCGATTGCGTTTTTTATTTTTCTGAGTCTGTCGAGATCCGGTGTTCTCTGTTGGTTCGGATATTACCTGTTCTCGGAAAACTTCTGGGGTCGCTTGACGTCTCGTCGAGCGATAGCATGGCTGATAGTAGTGATCCTGGCTGGTTCGGTGGTTGGTGTCGCGTACCGAAACGAAATTGGTGCCCTTGCAGAAGTCTGGGAGCTTTCCGATGTTGTTGCTGCCCGGATGTCGATGGACGAGGGTAGCTCAGGGAAAGATCACATCCTTTTGATAGAACGTGGCTTGGAAACCTGGGGAAGCTCGACGAAAACTATGATTGCGGGCATCGGGTTTGCATCTGCCCCCAAAGTTCTGGATGATTTTTTTGGAGACGACAAACACGGTAACTTTCACTGTTTATTTGTGACCGTCCTCGCTGAGTTGGGACTCCCTGCATTTCTCGTCCTGATGTTCCTCATGGGTTATCCGGTTATTACGCGGACGGGCACTGCATCTTGCGTCGCCGCCATTGCGATCTTTAACCTGAGCTATCAATCCCATTTGGAACCGCTGTTTTGGGCCTTGATCGCGCTTTTGTGGTCACTCGAAGCGAGAGACGGACATAAACTTCGAAGTCTTGCGTTACACACTGTGGCGGAATCTGGTCATTAGCCCTCAGTCTTCGACAGGACAGATGATCCGACTGATTGAACACCCGCTGCCAGATCGTGACACGACTGTACGCAAGAGATTCTGGTCAGAATAAAGTCAACCCATGCCCATGAAAAAGGCGCCTGTTATCCCTATCCTGGTTCTGTTGTTTACGCGATTGGTCGTCGCTCAACTTACCGTTCAGACCCTGAGTGGCCTGACGGGGCCGACCGCCGAGAGCGTGAGCGGATCGGTGAACCCCGTGAGTTGTGGAAGATCGGGTGCGCCCTTGTGGTGCAATGGTTCCGAACTAGGCGCGTGGGTGAATGCGGCCTTCAGGTATTGTGGCTTCAACTGTACGGTGGTGATTCCACCGGGAAGTTATTCCTACACCTCTACGATCAGCATGACGAAGCCGACCGAATCCTTGATCGGCGCGGGCGTCTATCAGACCACGCTAAATTACACAGGCTCAGGCGATGGAATTGTTTGGCAGATGAAGCCTTTCACTGTACAGAAAGCCGGCACACTTCAGGGGATGACTCTCCGGTGCACATCTTCCACCATAAACTGTGTTCATTCGGGAACGATACAAGGTTCGACGTGGCAAGATTTGGTCATTTCCGGAGCAACCGGACCGTCCGGAGTCGGGGTTCTACTGCAGAACATCGCTGGCCCGCCTCCCACCTGGACGGAGCGCACTTACATGCACAACGTCCACATCGGCGAATCGGGTGTTGGTAATAAGATTGGTTTGGCTTTCCGGGTCAATGGGGGAAGTACCAGTTGGGAATATAGCGATTTCGATGTTTGGTTCAACGTAGAAGCCGGACAAACTGGAGCGCTGGTGGAATTCCCCGCTACCCTGACCCACTCCTTCGTGAAGTTCATGGGGAACATAGACTCCACTTCGCCTACTACTTCCTTTCTGACGGTGAATGGAGTTCTGGGTGATGACATAGTCAATATCCTGGCGGAATCCGTGAATGGGGCTCACGCGAAAACCATATACGTAGGCTCGACCGGAGTCGTCAATTCGAATGGAAACGTGCAGGTCAACGCTAACGATGCAACATCTACGGCATCCATCGTACCTCCGGTGGTAGCGCGGGGTGGATTCTATTTAGTGGAACCCTGGGTTGCCCTTGATTATGTCGGATCCGGTAGCTCACCTGAAATTCCTCAACCGCGGCCGATGATTCAGAGTGGCTATCACGCGATTTCCAGGGATGGAACTATAGTTGTCGCCGAGTCCCCGGACCTGCAAGGAAGGCTGATCTTAAGTTGGCCGAACAACTCGAACCGCATGGCCCTCATGATCATTGATGTGTCGTGCGCGCAGTTAGACAAGGCGTGCTCGTTAAGCGTCCCGGTCAACTATGCTTACGGGGGAGAGGCGGTGTTCACCGAACCGACCGTGAAGTTGACCGGTGGCAATCCTTCTCTTCCTCAACTTCAAGTGACCATCGGGAACCGTAATGGAGTCTCCCAAAACATCTTGGCGTCATGGTACGGAGCAGCCGGAGAGTCGCCGTCCTTGTTTCCGGGAACGGCAGTGGGCACAACCGAGGTGAAGTCTTACGGATTCACCTTTGATGATGCGGGTAACCTGAGCTTTGATGGCAACAAAATGATCCCTTCCACGGTTATCGGCTTTCACGGTAGCAGCGGTACAAAATTACAGTTGAGTGATGGCAGCGGAGTCAACAGCGGCCAAGCAGTGTTTGCCGGCGACGGAAGCCTTACCAACAGCACCGCAGGATCGGCCGGTCACGCAACCTGCTGGAAGGCGGTCGGGCAGCTCGGCTACTGTTCGACTGCGTTCAGTTCTACCGGGACCTGTATCTGCAACTAGCGCGACTCAGGGTCATTGCTGGCAGCATGGGAGCCTTCGTGTCCATTGCGGCAGGCGAGCAGGCATTGGCTGGAAGGATTGCTATCGTGCATCCGCGGCCTACTCAATGTCCTGCCACAGCGCTATTGTTTCTGCCACACCAGAACAACTTGACGCATCCAGTACTTCACTGGAGACGTGCTTAAGTTCATATCGATGCCATCTGTGACGCGCAATAATAAGTTGTTGCCGTGCATTCGTGTCAGGGATGTTGCCATAGCCACGGGAGTCGATATCAGATTAAAGAATCTATGCTCTGCGCTGCCGAATAACTTGTCGGCTATCTGGATCTGCTTTCTGGAAAGGGGCGCTTCATCTCGCGTGCGCGCCTTGGGCGTCAGTCGGCGGAAGAGTTTTGCGGCAGGGTTATCGCGAAGCGGTTCCATGAAAATGGCCCGACCGCCGGGGCGCAGCGTTCGCGAGATTTCATGGAGCGCTATTTCGAAGTCCAGATGATGAATGATCGACCGACCAACGATAACGTCAAAGGAGTTGTCGGGAAACGGCATGCGATGTGCGTCGGCAGCATAAAACGTTGCCAAGTGACCGTAGTCTTTGATGGCCTGCTGTATGGCCACGTCGGAAATGTCGATGCCTGTAATTTTTCTTGTTCCTAAATCCGCGTATCGCTTGACCATCCACCCGTTGTAGCATCCGTAGTCAAGCAGATCCTTTCCCGCAGCAGATTTCTCGATGGTCGAAATATAGTAGTTTTCGGCGCGCTGTGAGTTGGGGCACTCAAATACATGGTGAAAGCGCCGATTTATTTTATCTGACGCCCGCCATACATCGCCCGAATCGTAGCTATCCTTCTCTCGTTTGACTCGCTCCGCATCCATGATCATTTAAGCCTTTCGATTTGAGTGCCTCGGATTGCTGATACAGTTGCCACTCACTTTTTGTCTCATGATCCATGCTTTCCACAAATAAACAATAGACGAATCATCCAGTTTTTTATAGGCAGGTCAGGAAGACGGAATAATCTCGCTTCCCGGTGCAGGGTGCGTTTCTCCGGGTGCGTGAACGGACGAGGCGGACCCGATCCCCAAGCGCCGAACGACAGAGCTTTACTTTTGAGGGCGGCTTATGTTGCGGTGCGCCAGATTTCAGGAAAACCACAACACACCGGTGGAGAGTTCTTTGGGTGCAAGTTGTGGAACTACATCGCCGCAGCATTCTTGCTTCCTGATCGAATCCCATTGCCGGCAAGCAGTTCGTGGACCCTGGCGGTGGTGATGGCCCAGGAGAATTGAGCAGCTCGCGCCAGGCCTTTTTCCCGAAGCTCCCGGCGCAATGACGCATCGCTTACGATTTGCGTCATGGCTGCGGCGATCTGCTCTACCGAAGTCGGGTCCACGAGAAGGGCAGCACCTCCGGCAACCTCCGGCATGGCGGTGATGTTTCCGGTCACTACCGGTATGCCGCAAGCCATCGCTTCCAGCAGTGGTAGCCCAAAGCCCTCGTAAAGGGAAGGGAATACCAACGCCTGAGCACCTCGGTAGAGGGATGGCAGTTTTGCTTCTGGAATCACGCCCACGAAGTGCACCCTTGAGGTCACATGGTGGCGTTCTATGCAATCCGCAATTTCGGGCATGGGTTCGCCGGTGAACACCAGACTTGTCCCCGCCAGACCGGCACGGGCAAAGGCCTCCACCACCCGGAACTCGTTCTTGTGCCGCTTGCGGTTGCTTACGCATAGCAGATAAGGAAACGGGAGTCCGTAGGAATCATCCCCGGGACGATACCTACTGTCGACTCCGCACCCAACATTGAAGACCTTCTCCGACGGCACTCCTGACCACTCGACGATTTTAGTGCGCGTAAATTCCGAAACAGTAAGAATGCTGGCGGCGAGGTGGCAGGCTCTCTTCAGCACTGTGACATAGTACAGGCGAATGAGAGGGCTGCTATTTTCCTGACAGTAAACGTGACTCAGGTCGTGGATCGTGAAGACAAAAGGCGAGCAGCAAAAGAGCGGAGAGTTGTAGCCTGGGGAAAAGAACAGGTCGTTGCGAGTTAATTTGCCGAGCGCACGTGCGAGCCGCCAGGCGTCGAGTGGTGCGGCAGGATGCGATGCTAATTCAACCGGACGATAGTCAAGACCGGCGAGTACGTGACGGGCAAAGCGACCGATGCCATGGTCTCCGATCCATCGCTGATCGGCGAAGATCATGGCGCGATTATAGCGAGTGCGGCGCCAGTGATTGCCAGTTGCGAAGTAATCTGCGTCCAGTCGCGCAGCCCGCGGACGAAGGCTCCGGTAGGGATTTTGTAGGGGACGACGATCTGATCACCGGGATATAAGTGGATACGATCGAATTTTGTTCCAGTGAACAAGCCGTTGACGTTATTGGCGGCGACGACAACGCCATTCGCGCGCAGCACGAAGGCGTGGTGCATGTCCGACTGCGGTTTTCCCTTGCCGGCTATATCGAGGTACGCCCCGGCAGTGTTCCGGGGCTCAAAAATAAACGACCCGGGATTGTACACATCACCTACCACTGAGACGGTGGAAGGAGTATGAGGAATAGTCAGCCGGTCGCCGTCCTCCATCGCCATATTGGGGAAATCGGTGAGGATTTTGTCTTTGGGCCTGACGGGGAGAGCGACGCGTCCACTAGCACGCGTGCCACGGAGTTGCGTGATGATCGCTTCTTGTGCCGCCAACATTTGCGGCAAATCTCCAGGGTTGGCGGAAGCAGCTACCGACATGGCCGACTGCCGGATCTGTACCTCCATGGTATTAGCCAGCTCGTCCAAACTCTTTTGTTGGTCAGTCCGAGCCGATTCGCGCGTGAACTGCGAACCGTAAACATAGGCGTCGGGAGTCAGACCACCAGCACGCTCCAAAACGGAATGAAGCGTTTCGTCCTTTTCTAGCTTATAAACGCCCGGCCGCACTACCTCGCCTTCGATGATCACATACTGCGAGCGCTCTGTCTGCGGGACGGTAATATCGCGCTGCGAGAAGATCGTTACTATATCGCCCGGCTGCAATTCCAGATTGCTGGCGTCGTCATGTTCGAGGATTGCCTTGCGCGGGCTCATCCAAAGAAGCTTGGATGTTAAGTCAGTAGGATTGACCCGCTGAATGATGGCATAGTCCCAATTGATTTCGGGAGCATAGCGCCGCACATCCTCTGCGATGTCTCTAACAGTGTTGGGGTTGGGATTATTTGGATTATTCGATGCGGTTTGAGAAGGCGGTTGGTTCCCGGCGGTAGCAGGGCCAGTTCTAGACGAGTCATTGCTGGATGGGTTTTGCTCGTTTTGCGCGTAGAGGGAATCCGACAGATTTGACGAACCGGCACTATCGGACAGATTACTTTGAGAGTTGGTGTTCCCAGTTCCCGGTGTCATGGTTGCATTGGGCGCGTTTGCACTGGGCCCGGTTGCATTGGACAGGGTGCCATTGGGCGGTTGGCCATTGGCTTGTTGTTGATTGAGAGACCCGGGACGAGTGTTCTGCAGATTTGGCGTGCCGATCGGATACTCAGTTGCGCTGCCATTGACAATGGCTGCCCGATTGCGCCAATAGCGACGAGTGAGCAGCGCCTGCGCGTCCGGAATTAAATCGCGCACGCGCATGCCCGGTTTCCAGGGATAACGACCGGGGTTGGCAACGTTCCCTCGTAAGGTTACTGTGTCATCGAAACGCGGGACGATGGAAAATACGCGAACAATGTCGCCATCCTGGAGCCGCAAAGGGCGGGATTGCTCATCGTAAGGAAATTCCAAAGTCTTACGCGCCTGATGAGCCACAAAGCGATCGATCGTGACCTTGCTGGTATCGGCCACATTGCTGAGGTCCCCGGAAGTCTCAATCAATTCGCTCAGGGTGGAACCATCCTTCATTTCGTAGATGGCGGGTGAATTCACCGAGCCTGCGACCGCGACCAGCGGGCCAACGTGAGGAATGTAAAGTACATCGCCAGGTAAAAGACGGACATCCTTGGATTTATCACCCTTGATGAGCAGGTCGTAAAAATCGAAATCTGTGATGGTAGCGCCGTCGCGCCGCACCTGGATGTGCCGTAACGATCCCTGTGGAGTCGGCCCTCCGGATGCGAAAATTGCATTCACCAGCGTGCTCAGCGAGCTGATCGTATAGGTGCCAGGATACCGCGCATCGCCAACAACAATCACCTGGATGGAGCGAAGGCGCCCCAGGCTTGCCGTGACATTGAAGTTCTTGAATATCTTTGAAATTTCGCTTTTCAGATGTTGTTCGAGATCTCCATAGTGAATGCCGGCAACAGATATTTGTCCAACCTGGGGGATGTAGACTTGGCCAGAACGGTCCACCATTACGCGCAAGTTAGCCTCGACTTGTCCCCAAACACTTATTTGAAGTTCGTCGCCCGGGCCAATAATATAATCGCTCGGAATCTGCATGAAGTCGACTGGAGCGAACGTGCTCGGAGCCTGAACGAATAAAGACTGCCCGAACAATGGCAATGGCCTGCCGACCGAGTCAGCCACCATCTGTTCGAATTCAGTTTCCGGCCGGGCCGGGCCCGGGCGGTGCCAGATCTGCGAAGGATTCAGCGGAGGCCTGCTCGGGGTGTATTGATCCGGGCTGAAGCCGTACGGGCTTGTCAACACCGGCGTGTGCGTACTCGAGGACGAATTATCGCGTGCTTGGACGTTGGTTCTCTGACCCTGCCCAGCGCCGCCGCATTGGGCACTTTGCGCCATTGTGGGATCAGTGCAATCCACGGTTGTGCCCTGCCCCTGAGAGTTACCCTGGGATAGGCCTTGAGCAAAGGGATCATCGAGGGATTGCGAAAAACACAACCCAACAGGGAAAGAGAAAACGAAAAATACTGCAAGCAGCAACTTTTGCATGATGGATTGAGGAATCCTACAGCACTCGGGGAATTAGGTTCAAACCCTCGTAATTCTACCAGTGCATGGCACCACCGGAATAGCTGGAGGACGCCACGGCGTTAGCAGCGAGCGTGGACTGTGCGCGAATACAGCGAAATCCCATGCGTCGAACTTTGGGGTAGTGTGATTCGTCTGCTGCGCATACTTTGGTGAAGACGGAATCGTTTTCGAAGTTAGCCCCCATCGTTCGAGAGATAATAAGGGCGATTGCTCAACGACTTGCACGCTGATGTGGAGGTTTACAACCTTGGGTTCGAACCACTCCGATGATCTCTCCAAGCGTTGGCAAGGAATGCGCACACTCGATCGCTGCTTGCTTCCGCTAGGCCTCGTGGCCAGAAAGGACTCCGATCCGCCGAGCGATTGCGAACCAAAGCGCAAATGCTCCCGCCATCACGAGGAAGCGGTGGCAGAGCTCGGGTTGGACGAAGCGACGCCTTATCTGGCGTTGGCTGAGAGAGTCAGGGAATCAAACGGCAGGTTCAGGATCTCGTCAAAGACCAAGTCGATCGAAAAAGAACTTTGTGTATTCCACCAAAGGCGACGTCATGCTACAGCATTTCGGCCGTGGACCATTCCGTGATCGACACTGCGGCGGGAACAATCGAGACAAATGTAGCGAGGTGACGGTTGGCACTCGTGTCCTTATCATTTTCGAGGCGGAAGCGCGGGCGGAAAAGCCCGATTATTTCTTTGGTGTGATGAATAGCAGTCTTACGCAAGTGTGCAGAATATTCCCAAGTTGACGCAATTCGTGCTCCAACCAGGCAAATCAGCTGACCCGACCATACTTGCGGCTGGGATATGGCATCGGTAGTGGCGCGGTCGAAAGCGCTCATAAACAGGTCGTCCATGCGCGCACGCGGCAAGCGGGAATGCGCTGGAGCGAAGCCGGGGCGCGGCGCCTTTTGGCTCTGTGCTTGCTCCTGCTCAACGATGAGGGGACGCGGTTAGACCAACTCCGCATGGTGTCTCTGCCCGCCTAGTCTGCTACTCCAGACATCCTGCGTGGAATACAGCCTGACCGGAAATAGGAGAACATCCCCAGGGCAAGGACGCTTATGCCGCGATCACACTCGACCATCCCGGCAGATCTGCGCGTTCGCTTAGAAGCCGCTCGTCTCGATTTGCTGACCCTCTTTCGCGCCTTGGACACCATGAACTTGTCGCCCAGGGAGATCACGCAGCGACTCCTTTCCCAGCTTTTTGAACTTGACGCCGATTATGTGGAGGCACTGTGGGCTCTGGATCAGCCTCCTGGCAGTTTAGATCTCCCTGCCATGGTGCGCGACACGCTCGCCGCTCTGGAACAACTGCCCGCGGCTTCCGCTCGCACCGGCTGCGAAAGAACCTTCCCAGCCGCGTTCATCCCGTCCTCCTCACTCTGGAACCCTCCATTCGCAAAACTCTCAACCCCCGCGAAGCTTACAACATGGTTCCAGGCAGAAACCACCGAAACGGGTAGGCACCCAAGGAAAGCACGCCTTTTCCGTTGGCCGATAATAGGGACTACATTGGAAAACATTGAAATTAGCCCGGACCATTCAGGGAAGCACGTACCCCAGAAGCTCGTCCGTTGCGTGGCCTTCGCATTTCTGGTCTTTACTAACGAAATGATCATACCCACTGGAGCAGCGGTACAGCGCTACCAAGTTCAGTCCGGAAACGGCTTGCGCATACGCATAACCCTCTTTGCCGAGAGTACGTTGCCCTTCGCAACCAACGTCGAGCGATACAAAGTAGTCTATTGGCCCGGCCTTGCAGGCATAGAACGGCAGCGTCGCTCCGTGGAGCGGACTCGCATAGAGATGGCCGAGAATCTGCTGCAATTGGAACCCCCCGTTCGGGCTAATCCAACCTGTAGTGACTTCATGGACGCCCCCGTTGAAATATCGATTCAGGGGAATCGCGGGGTCGGCGCTTGGCACCCACTGCCCCGGCAGGAGAATCCAGCTTTCAGGGATGGCGGAAAGCGCCAAGGCTTGAGGAGTGGCATCCCAGCTTCGCTGCGCGTACGACACCGAGGTGTACATCTGGATTGTGGGATAGGCCGCCACGTTGATATTGCCGTATAGATCGTGAACGAAACCGGCAATGAAGTTCGATTCGAAGCCAGTGGTATTTGTGTCGATCGTGGCAAGCTGTCGCCAGGGCGAGGTCCCGGTTAGAAGTGAGGATTGCGAGATCTTATATAGTTCGATGCCATACTGCCCGCGTTCCACCACGCCACCGGTTGTCGATCGCGGCCGAACCGGACGATTAAAAACGGCGTACCACTCGTCCGCCTTCGAATCATAGGACATGTCCCCCCAACCCGCTTGCGGATCGTCCGGATCCAGACCGTTGGACGTCAGCGTCCCTTGCACGGTGAAGTGAACACCGTCCGTTGAAACTGCGGCAACGTAATGAACACTTGGATTAGTGTCCTCATAAAACATAGAGATCGCGGCTTTATGGTCGGCATTGTAGACCGCGGGCTGGCCAGCGCCATATCCAGCCGGGCTGGCTGAATGGATCACTGGCTCGGGATACTTCTTCCATAAGATGCCGTCGCTGGAGAAGGCTACCCCGATGCTATTGTTACCCTCGTTCCCCAGACCCACGTAGTACATGGCATAGTTGTAGGTGTGTCCATCACCAAGAGGGTTCTCGAAGAGCCCGCCAATCACCTTCGGATTGCAGGTGTATTGGGAATCCCAGGCTCCGGGAGTTTCGGAGAGCACCAATGCCGGACTGGAGGAATCATGGGTCGATAGATCCATCGACTCGTAGTAGATCGCATCGGAATCCTGAGAGCTGTCGCTCGGGTTAACGCCCTGGCTGCACCACCAAAATTGCCGTATATTTCCGTTTTCAATTATCGAAGGTGAATAGTTATATCTCCCAAGATTGCCAACTGCTCCGTAGGGCAGCGACTGTGAACAACCGGTCATCACAAGCATCGAAGCTGAGACGACTAAAACCACGGTTGCCGTGAGACCCCGGTTCATTGAGACGTCCTCCCTCGATTCAAGAGTTCTTGCTCCTGTCGGCAGCGATCTAGCGACTGATTAATAGGTGGATTTTTCCAGAACAGATCTCGACAGTTCGAGTGATTATTGAAGCTCGCCATGAGCCCTTCATGCCTCGATCCGACGCGGACGACTGTGCATTATATTCCATTGCGATCCAAATTAAGCGAGCTTCTGACTATCCGGTTGCTTCAGCAACCCATAATCAGTTGTGGTTGAGGTCTCTCAAGTGGGCACGAGACGCAATAGATATCGTAATACGATATATAGAACGCAGATGCTTGGGCTAACAATGACTTCCTCGAGGAGCGTGCGCAGCAGTTCAGTGCGCGACACAAGCGGAATAGCTAGACGAAACCACGGCTTTAGGAGCGAGCGTGGAGTGTGTGCGAATACAGCGGAACTCCGGGGGTCAAACCTAGCAGGGGTGTGGTTCGTCTGCTGCTGCAACCCTTTGGTAAAGGGGGAATCGTTCGAATCGTTTACGAAGTTTGCTCCATAGTTCAAGATATGATAAAAGGGTGGGGGATTGCTCGGCGCCTCGCGGACTGATGTGGAGGTTTACAAATTCTGGTTGAGCTGCTCCGATCAGTCTCTAGAAGCGCTGGCGAGGAATGCTCACTCAATCCGATGGTTTTGGGTCAGATCTATCCGTTTTCCCTCCAGCCTGAAGAGAGTTCCGGGCGAAGAGCGCGTCCCTAGTTCGATTGGAAATGTCGCTTTTCCGTGCAAATGCTCCGCGTGATTGGCCACGTGATGATGCACGTCGTAACCGTGGACCTCAAGGAATGAGTCTACACCTATGGCAAAAACTGCTCTAATCACAGGAATCACAGGTCAAGACGGTTCCTACTTAGCTGAACTACTGTTGAATAAGGGCTATGTGGTGCACGGCATTAAGCGCCGCTCTAGTAGCTTTAACACCTCCCGCATTGACGACGTACTGCCAGACTGGCATGAGCGCGAAGCACGTTTGTTCTTGCATTTTGCTGATCTTTCCGACTCGACAAGCCTGATCAGGCTGTTGTGTCGCCTTCAGCCTGAGGAAATCTACCACTTGGGTGCTCAGAGCCACGTCTTGGTCAGCTTTGAGATCCCTGAATACACGGGCGATATTACGGGACTTGGAACTGTCCGGCTGTTAGAAGCCATACGAGCCTCAGGCATCAAGACCAAGTTTTATCAAGCCTCGAGTAGCGAGATGTTCGGGAAGGCTGTCGAAACTCCACAGAGGGAGACTACGCCGTTTCGGCCTTGTAGCCCTTACGGTTGTTCCAAACTCTATGCGTATTGGACGACCGCCAATTACAGGGAAGGGTATGGTCTTTTCGCGTGTAACGGCATTCTCTTCAATCATGAATCTCCCCGGCGAGGAGAGACCTTCGTCAGCCGCAAGATCACTCGAGCAGTTGCTAGAATACGTGCTGGCTTGCAGCATCGCCTGTATTTGGGTAACCTTGAAGCGAAGCGTGACTGGGGTTATGCGCCCGAATACGTGGATGCCATGTGGCGCATGATGCAGCTCGACGAACCAGACGATTTCGTAGTCGCGACGGGTGAAACACACACGGTGCGTGAGTTTGTGCAGACAGCTTTTGACTATGTGGGGCTCGATTGGGAAAAATACGTTGAAATCGATCGGAAGTATTTTCGTCCCAACGAAGTTGATATTCTTCAGGGCGATGCCAGTAAAGCAGAGCGTATGTTCGGCTGGCGGCCGCATGTAAGACTTAGAGAGTTAGTCAAACTGATGGTTGATGCCGATACCAAGCAGCACGCGGATCAGGTTGAGGGACGTTTAGCCCGGCAGTCCTCCTTACCAGAATGATGCGGTTTCCCTAATTCCCATCGCTTCTTGAGACGATAAGGTTCAACATGTTCGGCTTCTTCTTAATTCATGAAATTTCACTGGATCGCTAAATCACTTTCAGGTCTTAAGCTTGAGTTAGCAGCGAATTTGACCGGCTCGGCTTGGAGCATGGTCGTGCAACTGTTGTGCATCCCACTGTACATCAAATTCCTCGGCATCGAGGCTTACGGCTTAATTGGTTTCTATCTGATGTTGCAAGCCATGCTTCAAGTCCTGGATTTAGGGCTCAGCCCCACGATGAACCGGGAAATGGCCCGCTACTCGGTCCAGCCGGAAAGAGCTAACGAGGCCCGCGATCTGGTGCGCACGCTAGAGGTTGGCTACTGGCTAATCGGGGTCATTATCGGATTAGCGCTTGTGCTAGCATCTCCTTGGATTGCGACTCATTGGATCAAAGCTAGCAGCTTGCCGATCCGAAGCGTCAAACAAGCAGTGACGCTCATGGGAATCCTGGCAGTGCTCCAATGGCCCGTTAGCTTTTACCAGGGGGGGTTAATGGGATTGCGCAAACAGGTCCTCTTCAACGTTTTCCGCATTATCGCGGCGAGTGTGAGTAATGGGGGGGCTGTCCTGGTTTTGTGGTTAGCCTCTCCTACAATCCAAGCTTTTTTTCTGTGGCTGGTGCTCACTAATGCCATTATGGTGGTTATTTGGACGACCTTTCTCTGGAGAAGCTTGCCTCTTTCAAATCGTGCTGCTAGGTTCGACTTTGCTCTACTGCGAGATATCTGGCGCTTTGCTGCTGGGATGAGCGGGATTGCGACATTCTCGTTGATTTTGGGCCAAGCCGACAAAGTGGTTCTCAGCAAGGTGTTTAGCTTAACGGTTTTTGGCTACTATACTATCGCCGGAATTTTCGGAGCCGGATTGATCATGATCGTCTCTTCCGTCTTTAACACGATCTTTCCGCAGTTTTCCGCTCTGGTGGCGCAAGCCGACGAAGAAGCAATGATTCGCCTCTATCACAAAGCGACCCAGTTGATGTTGCTGCTCATAATTCCTCTGACGTTAGTTCTAGCGCTGTTCTCCGTTGAAGTTCTGCAGCTATGGACCAGAAACGCGGAGGTCGCACGCCATGCTGGTCCCATTGCGACCATCCTAGTGCTCGGAGCAGCTCTGAACGCACTGATGTTCTTGCCCTTTACCTTACAACTGGCATATGGGTGGACGAGCATTGGGCTTACGATCACGATCTCCCTAACTGTTGTAGTTGTGCCAGCCATTTGGTTGATGGCAAAGCACTACGGTCCTGTCGGTGCAGCATCCGTGTTCCTAGGGTTGCAAGCAGTCAATATGCTGGTTGGTGTGCCGCTTACGCACCGGCGATTGCTTCGGCAGGAGATGACAAAGTGGTTTTTGCAAGACATAGCTCCTCCCCTGGCAGCCTCGGTCCTGGTCGTCGGAGTGGCGCGTATGCTGATCACTGACCAGATGTCGCCATTGGCTACATTGGTGGTCCTGTTGTTTATTCTTCTTGCGGCACTAGCCGCGGCAACTTTCTCGGCTCCTCAAATACGGGGAAGTTTGCTCACAAAATTGTCCAGCATATAGCTAACACATGCCCAACAAGTCACGCTCTTCGAAATCGTCTTTGTGTTGGACCAAGCCGGAAATTCACCATGTGCGTTGAAGTATTGAAGTCGAAAGCAGAAATTCAAAAGGCCCGCCGCGAACTCCGTCGCAGGAGATTGTCGTTTACCAGTCGCTGGTTGAAGCGTCAGGCGCGCAAAATGGTTTCGTCGGAAGCGATTGATGTGGGCGACAACTTGAAGAGCTGGGACGTTTTGAAAACCGTTCATTTTATCGAAAACAATATTTCACGCAACGCGCCGATTCTGGACATGGGAGCATTTGCTTCCGAACTGCCTTGCATTTTGCACAATCTTCATTACTCAAATGTGGTCGGAGTTGACCTTAACGCAGACATTAAGAAGATGCCGCACCTGGACTTCGTTCGTTACGAAGTATCGGATTTTATGCATACGCCTTTTGAAAACGAGTCTTTTGATGCTATTACGGCGATTTCCGTAATTGAACATGGCTTCAACAGCGCATTGCTGCTTCGAGAACTTTCCCGGCTACTTCGTCCGGGCGGCCACTTTATTGCTTCATTTGATTACTGGCCGGAAAAGATTGATACGGATGGGATTTCGATCTTCGGAATGGACTGGAGGATATTCTCTGCACAAGAAGTAGGGAAATTCCTAGAAGAGGCAACCGAGTATGGTCTGGCATCCCGCGGAGAAAACGATCTGACCGGTTCCGAGAGAGCCATAAGTTGCGGAAATCGAGATTACACGTTCGCGTGGTTGGCCTTGCAGAAGAGTGCGACCCAACCTGAGACCGGAAAATAGTTTGTAATTCGTTTGGGCGTCTTGAGAATCCTCCTTATCTCCGGTTCGTTGCCGCCGATGAAGTGCGGCGTTGGCGACTACACCGCACATCTTGCGAAAGCGTTAAGCCGACGCAGGGACACGGTCGTGGCGGTTCTAACTGATGTGTCGGCGACACCAAAACCTTCTGATTTCGAGTTTGAAATATTTCCTGTTGCCCGCGGATGGAGAATGTCAGATGTTATTCGAATTGGCACGACGGTGCGTCGGTGGCGACCAGACATTATGCATATTCAATATCCGACGCAAGGTTATGGGCAGAGATATTTGCCTTGGTTGTTACCGGGCTTATTTCGAATGGTGGGTGTACCGGTTGTACAGACCTGGCATGGATATGATTCACGGCGCATGTCTCGCCGCTTTATCCCCAACTCGGTTTTGGCTGGTGGTCTCATTGTTGTCAGGCAAGAATACATTGACAAGATGGAACCCTTGTACCGCTGGCTTAATCGGCGAAAGCATGTCAAATTTATTCCCAATGCTTCTACGATTCCGCCGACCCATTTATCGGAAGAAGAAAAAATTGATCTACGGTTGCGTTTTTCCCTGGTAGCGTCGAAATTCGTGGTTTTCTTTGGTTTTGCGTACCCGGATAGAGGAGTTGAGTTACTGTTTGAAGTCGCTGACCCCACGGAGCACCATCTCGTTTTTATCAGCGATTTAAATTCAACCGATGCGTATCAACAATCAATTTTGGATTGTGCGAATCGCGCGCCGTGGGCCGGAAAGGTGACGGTAACCGGTTATTTGCCGGCGGAAGAAGTAGGGCGGATACTGGCCGCCGCCGACGCTATCGTACTTCCTTTTAGGGACGGTGGAGGAATGTGGAACACTTCAATACGGGCTGGAATAACACAGGGGACTTTTGTCCTCACCACAGCGCGAGAACAGCACGGGTACGATTTCAAGGACAATGTTTACTATGCCCGTCCTGATGATGTTGCTGACTTGCGGGGCGCCCTGCAAACCTTCATCGCGAAACGAAATAATACAACCGCTCAAGGCTTGAGTTTCGACTGGGATTCGATAGCTCAGTCTCACACCACTTTTTACGAGACTGTTGCTTCCGGGCCCGTGCAAAAAACCTCGTGCGGCCTTCTTGTCCAGAAATGAAGTTGCTATTCGTTTCTCCATTGTCGCCCTATCCGCCTCGCCTCGGGAGCGCCGTGATCACCCTGAATCACATCCGCTATTTATCAACGCGCCACACAGTCGATTTGATCGCGTTTGCGGACAGAAAGAAAGCGAACGATTTGGGCGACCTGCCGCGCTGGTGCAACAACGTCGAACTGGTAGATCGGCCGCCTCGTTGGCAGGTTTTGCTCTATATGATTGGTCGCATGACCCGCGACCCGGTCCTAGATATCTCTCGCTTTAGGTCCAGCAGCATGTCAGAGGCTGTCGATCGGCGGCTCGCCGATGGAAACTACGATGCCGTCCTCTTTCAAACACTGCTGTCGGCTCAATTTCGACCTGAATGGTACCGGGGTCCTACAATTTGGAGCCTAGAGGATCCCAGCGCGCTGAAGATCCAAAGGATGTTGCCAATGTACCCATGGTATTCGCGGTTGCTGCACCGGAGCCGGAGTGATCGACTGCAACGCTACGAAAGGAAGCAAGCATCGCACTTTGGTCGCGTCACTTTTGTGAACAAAGAGGACGCTCTCGAATACAAGTGCATCGTGCCTCAGGCTAGCACAGACTGGGTTCCTCATGGAATTGACCCGGAAGCTTACCGTCCTTGTGAAGAGGAACTACGCCGGGAAGGGATGATTGTGATTACCGGAAACATGTTTCACATCCCAAATGTTGACGCGGTGGACTTCTTCTGTAGGGATGTCTTTCCGCTGGTTTGCGAACAGGTGGCCTCCGCTAACCTTTGGTTGGTTGGAGCCAGGCCCGCAAAGCGGGTCAGAAAGTGGGCTAACAATCCGCGGGTTAAGGTCACTGGTTCGGTGCTCGATATTCGCCCTTACCTTCATCAAGCAATGATAAGTGTTTGTCCTGTTCGACTGGCGATCGGTACCCAAACTAAGATACTGGAGGCCTTGGCTTGTGGTACCCCAGTGGTCACAACCTCGGCTGGAAACCATGGCGTCGGAGCTTCTTCTGGTGAACATCTACATGTAGCCGACGACCCGGTACAATTTGCTAGTAAGGTGGTTGACCTGCTGAAGGGCATTGGGTGGCATGATTTATCGCGAAATGGAAGAAAATTTGTAGAAGATAACTTCGCTTGGTCCAAGAGCGCACTAAGGTTGGAGAAAATCTTGGAGCAATTGGCTTCAACCTCTACAAGGAACCTTATCCCATCAGTGACCTACGGTAAGCGAACCTATGGTGGGGACAAGGGTCATTGACGAAGCGCAATACTCGAGGTCTCTTTATCACTGTGACACCAGTTGATTGGAGCTACGTGAAACCAATAGCGGTCCGCTTCAGACGCTGCAAAACCATGGCAGACTCGGTTTCGATTGGCAATCAATGACAACTGCTCTCATTACGGGGATCAACGGGCAGGACGGCTCATACCTCGCGGAGCTGTTGATTAGGAAGAGGTATCGCGTCATGGGAACAGTGAGGCGTTATCTAGACCGTAGGGGTAACCATGACCGACTCCGCTCTGTTCCCAAAGATGTCGAGATTCTAGAAAGCGACCTTGTCGAAAACTCCTCCATCGACGCACTGCTCAATCGATTTCGCCCGGACGAAGTCTACAACTTGGCGGCGCGTGCCTCAAGCAGTGAATTGTGGACTGATCCCATTTCGACGGGGGAAGTAAACGCCTTGGGCGTTGTAAGATTACTAGATGCCATTCATCGAGTGGGCAACCGGATACGATTTCTCCAAGCCTCCAGCAGCGAGGTATTCGGCAATGCTACCGAGGTGCCGCAGAGGGAAACGACTGCGATTTCGCCCCGCAATCCATATGGTGTAGCCAAAGCTTTTGCTCAGTGGATCACCGCTGTATATCGTGAGCAGCAAGGTCTTTTCGCATGTACATGCATTCTTTACAACCACGAAAGTCCTCGGAGAGGCGATGAGTTTGTCACTCGCAAGATATCCAAAGGCGTGGCGATGATAAAGCTGGGGTTGGCCACTGAGCTTCGGATCGGCGACCTTGACGCCAGACGCGACTGGGGTTTCGCTGGTGATTATGTTGAGGCGATGTGGTTGTCGCTTCAGCAATCAGCGCCTGACGACTACGTTGTGGCAACTGGCAAAACCCACTCTGTTCGCGAATTCTGCGAAATAGCTTTTGCGCACGTCGGGCTAAAATATCAGGATTATGTGATACAAGATCGCGAGAATTTCCGACCGGCGGAGAGAGCCCAGTTGGTCGGAGACGCCGCGAAAGCCAGGCGTGTTCTGGGGTGGGCTCCCACGGTAGGCTTCGACGAACTCGTGGTGATGATGGTGGACGCCGATCTACGATTGCTCGAAACCAAGACCGAGCGATGTTCTTCATCCACGCCGTTGACTGAGCTGAAGGCTACCAACGATGGCGTAAGTAGCGCAGAGAGAGGAACCATAGATGAAGATCTGGACTAGCTGCCGAGTCTGCAATAGCTCATTCGACCCAATTCTTTCGCTGGGAGATCAGTACGTTTCCACGTTCCTGTCGCCAGACCAGCCGGACGGACCGAAGGCACCATTAGAATTAGTACTCTGCCAGCAGTGCCGCCTCCTGCAATTGCGGCACACGGTTCCCGCCGAAACAATGTATGAAGAGTATTGGTATCGCTCAGGAACAAACCAGACCATGCGAGATGCCCTCGCTGACATCTCCAGGAGCGCCGCAATACTCGTTCGCCTAAAGGAAGGAGATGCTGTCATGGACATTGGTTGCAACGACGGCACGCTTCTGGGGTCGTATGCCGTGCCAAGGATCCATAAGATTGGCTTCGATCCAGCTCAAAATTTAGCGGTCTTATCGCGACAGAAGGCAGATAAAGTGATCGTCGGATTCTTTGACGCGGACCTCTTCCTGGCGGACCCCGACCTTCAGGGCATTCGTCCCAAGGTGGTCACGTCGATTGCGATGTTCTACGACTTGGAGGATCCGCACAAGTTCGTGGCGGATATTCAACGAATCATGCACCCGGACGGGGTGTGGATCGTGCAGATGAGTTACCTCCCGCTCATGCTGAAGCAGAACGACTTCGGAAATATCTGCCACGAACACCTGGAGTATTATTCACTGCAGTCTCTGGAATACCTGCTCAACCTGCATGGCTTTTCTGTAGTCGATGTGGAACTCAACGATGTCAATGGTGGTAGCCTGCGCGCGCTCATACGCAATCGCGCGGCAGACCAAGAGGCTTTTGGCGACGAGGGCTATCGGAAGCAAGCTGCGGAGCGGGTATCCGGGCTCCGTAACAGCGAAGCGGAGTTGGGTTTGGATCAGGCGACCCCTTATCTAGAATTTGCTAAGCGCGTTGAAGGAATCAAGCGTCAGGTTCAGGAGTTCGTGAGCGATCAAGTTCGACGGAAAAAGAGAGTCTTTGTTTATGGCGCTTCGACCAAGGGAAATACCATGCTTCAATACTTTGGTTTGGATAATTCAGTAATCAACGCCGCAGCCGAGCGCAACCCCGACAAATGGGGCAAAGTGACAGTAGGTACCCGTATTCCAATAATCTCCGAGGAAGAAGCTCGAGCCGCGAAGCCCGATTATTTCCTGGTATTGCCGTGGCACTTCATCGAAGAATTCAAGCTGCGGGAACGGGACTACCTGTCTGCAACGGGTAAGTTCATCGTCCCCCTCCCGCAATTTGTCTTGATCTAATCTCGGTTGGATGCGGCAATCGCTTCCTGTAAGAATCAAACGGCATTCTCGTCGAGCCACTTTGTTCAAGCTGCTCCCCAACGGACACATGATCTTAAATATCACTTTTCCTTCAGGTGATTCCCGTCTTCGCGAAATCGATTTGGCCGGAAATACAATTCGAGAATTGGATATTGTTACACTCCAACAGAAGTTGCAAAGTGCAGGGTACGATTTTGTGCCGGCATTTTTTCATCATGACCTGCTCCCGCTGAACAATGGTCATATTCTTGCACTCGTGGACGTGACGCGGACTATAGATAGCCCTGAAGGGTATTCCGGGGCAACTTCGGTCAATGGAGATGCCATCGTTGATCTGGACCAGAATTGGAATCCCGTCTGGGGCTGGAACAGCTGGGACTACCTTAGCGTGAACCGACACCCGAATGGCTTGCCCGACTGGACCCACAGCAATGCGCTCGTTTACTCCCCCAACGACGGTAATGTGTTTGTATCGATGCGCAGCCAGTCTTGGATTCTTAAGATTGACTACAACAATGGGGCTGGTTCCGGAAATGTGCTCTGGAAGCTTGGCTATGAGGGTGACTTCGCTTTGAATGAACAGGGAGTGGCAAGCCAGGACCCCAGTGTGTGGTTCTGGTATCAGCATTTCCCGTCATTCATCAGCCAGCAAGGTACGGCAACCACGGTTGCTATTTGGGACAATGGCGACGATCGCTTGGACTTGGGCGGCACCACCTGTGGCTCTGCTCCTCCCTACACTGGCTGCTATTCGCGAGCTACTGTTTTTCAAATCGACTAGAGCGCTATGGTGGCAAATCTAATGTGGGATGATTTGCCGGGGTACTTCGGCGTTTGGGGCGGAAGTATCAATCAATTGGAGAACGGAAACGTCGAGTTTGACCTTAATGCCGGAGTGCCACCTCCGGACGGCATCGATGCTTCGCGGGTGCAGGAGGTGACCCAGACCCCGAATCCCCAAGTGGTTTGGCAACTCGGCATAAGCCCGGTGACTGAAACTGCCTATCGTGCTTATCGCGTGCCTAGCCTTTACCCCGGAGTGACTTGGTCATACTGAATGATGACCGTTAACGGAATCTGATGAAATAGCAGTTTACGCGAGGGTACAGAATATTCCCAGGTTGATGCAACTCGCGCTTCAACCGGGCAAATCAGCTCACCCGATCTAATGCTGTCGATGGGGACGCTGGAGGCGAACTTCTCGCGGTCTCCGGGACTGAAGACTGAGCGCAAGTCGCCGATGACGGGGCGTTACGATAGCTCTCGTCGACTGCGCCACACGTTCGTGCGTGATTGCGGATTTTCAGAACGAACCCAACCGTTAGTAAAGATAAGAAACCTCATCCTCCATCTTTTTCCTTCCTACTGAACGATGACAGTCAGGGTGGTTTGGTGGCTGAGGCTCCCGGATGTCGCGGTGATCGTAGCCGTATAAGTTCCGGCGGGCGTTCCTTTGGAACCGGTAGAATGCAGCGTCGACGACGAGCCACAACCTGCCAGGGCAATGAGCGCCAGAACAATCGCGGCCGCGGATCGAAGGGGCCGGCGCCGCTTGCCGACCAACAGAAAACCCCAAGCGCTCAAAGCCAACGCCCATGCAAGCAGTCCGGTACTCGGCGGCAAAATTGCCGACGGGACGCCGTCTGCACTTCCCGCCGCAGTCGTCGCGACCGTCACTGTGACTGGAGCGGCAGAGCCTCCCGTTACACTGACCGAGGCCGGCACGGCGCAGACCGGTGCGGGCGTTACGGCAGGCGTAAGACCGCAAGTCAGATTGACCGTTCCGCTGAACGATCCCGCTGGCGTAAGAGCCAAACCGAAGGTCGCGGTCTGACCTGCCGAGATTGTCGATGAACTAGATCCTCCCGATGCCATCCCGATTGTGAAATCGGGCGCTGCCTTTCCCGTGCCAGACAATGCCGCGAGCTGGGATCCAGAGCCCGCGTTGTCCGCGATAATCAGATTCGCACTGGCCGCTCCAGCCGCAGTCGGAGTAAAAGTTACATTGATCGTGCAACTCGTCAACGGCTGAACTGTTGCACAGTTGTTGGTCTCGGTGAATTCCCCGGCATTTGTCCCGCTTAAAGTCACGGAGCTCACCGTCAAGGTCACCGCACCGGAATTCGTCAGCGTCACGGGCGTCGGGTTGCTGCTGCTTCCGACCGTCTGCGAGGGAAATGCCAACGATGCAGGTGAAAGGCTCGTCCCCGGGGTCGAGACCGTTGAGTTGATAAGCACGAAGACTGTATCCAACGGGCTCTCGATGATCAAATCCGGCTTCCCATCCCCATTCATATCTGCAGCCTGCAGCAGCGGAGCAGTGTGAGGGGCGTAGTTATAAGGAATTTGAATCTCGGAGGGATCGAAGGTGCCATCGCCGTTTCCGAGAAAGATACCGTTTGTTGAGGTTGATGCGATGTGATTTTCTGCAATTACATCAATCTTCCCATCACTGTTAACATCGGCTAAAGCGACAACCGCGTCAACGAATACCCCAAGCTGGCTGGAGCCAAACGAAGCCAACGCATTGAAAGTGCCATTCCCATTGCCGAGAAACACCTGAATTCCTCCGGCATTGCCAACCAGATCAACCTTACCGTCGTTATTGAGATCTGCCGCAAACAAACCGCTGGCAAGCGACGTCGTATAAGGGAAAGTGGCGGGCTGGAAGGTGCCGTTGCCATTTCCCAGCAAAATCGCTAATCCAGAGGTGCCCGCTTCTGCGATGTCCAGATTGCCGTCGCCGTTGAAATCGGCGCTGACGATCTGCTCTCCATCGCCATCGAACACATAAGCCGGCGAACCGAAAGTGCCATTGCCATTTCCCAGCAACGCGGCGAATTGATCGTTTCCTACCGCAATCGCAAGATCTGGCTTTTTATCGTTATTAAAATCCGCAATTACGATCGATGAAACATTTTGTCCGGCGGCGCTCTGTGGGTATGCCACTGGCGCCTGAAAGCTGCCATCCCCATTTCCCAGCAGTACGCAGTAGCTCCAATTTTGAGAATTCGGAACGTACCCGGCAATGACCAAATCCAGATTCCCATCACCGTTCACATCCCCGACCGCAATCGTGAAGGCAGAGAGCGGCAGGCTGTAAGTGTGCGCTAAGCTGAGATTGCCGGTTCCGTCGTTGGAGAGAATGCTCAAGCTGTTGGAGGAATTAGCGGAGATCGCCGCAACGCCCGGAGCTCCGTTGGTGACGAACTTTCCCTCGACTGCTACACTCGCAGCGCCGGAGAGTAATACGGTCGGAGGGCCTTGAAAGGTGCCATTACCGTTGCCCAGCAAGATCTCTCCGTCCGCGGCGATGTCCAGCTTCCCATCTAAGTTGAAGTCGGCAATAGAGGTTCCCGGCAATCCTGGCGACAACGGCTGGTAGTAAATCGGGCTACTCGAAAAAGTCCCATTGCCATTGCCCAAATAGACTCCAATCAAATCCCCCGTCAAGACCAGATCCAGCTTGCCATCGCCGTTTAGGTCGGCCGCCGCCAGAGCCGTTGATTCGGCTCCTTGCAACGCCCCTTCAATGTCGAATGGGCCCGTCGCAACCGTTGTAGGTGCTTGAAAAGTCCCATCCCCGTTGCCCAATTGGAGAAAAACAGTCACCACTGGATCGCTACCGGAATCCGCACCCGCAAGGTCCAATTTCCCATCTCCGTTGAAGTCACCCACAACCCAGTGGGTCGCCAGAGCTGCTGTCGTAACGTGAAGTGTTGACTGGAAAGTTCCGTCACCATTTCCCAGAAGGACGATCTCCGATGCGCCGACAACGATTACATCAACCTTCTGATCGCCGTTAAAATCGCCAAACAGTATCGACGTCGGCGGGTTTTGGACCGTGCCCAGGCTGTAGGAGACTCCCGGCGCAAAAGTCCCATCCCCGTTTGCTAGGTAGACCAGAAGTGTGTTGCTAAAAACCCCCACCACGTCCGCTTTGCCATCCCCATTCAGATCCGTGGCTGCCACTGCAATCAAGCTAGCACCGCTATTTGTGCTAATGGGGGGCTGAAACGTCCCATCGCCATTTCCGAGCAGCACCAGCAGAGTGCCTGTACCTTGCTCCAACACATCAGGTATGCCGTCGCCGTTAAAGTCGGCCACCGCCAAAGGCGTGCCTGTTATCGGGGTACCGGGAGTGAAGCTGCCGTTGCCGTTCCCGAGATTAAGAGTTCCGTCCGCTGCCAGGATGTCAGGTTTGCCACTAAAATCGGCCACAAATATATTATTCCCGCCTCCGGAATAAGTCGGTGGCGCGGAGAAGCTAACCTGGCCTCGCGCGACCGGCACCAAGGCACCGAGAATTGCAAGAGGAATAAGAAAGCGTACTGCGAGAAAGTTAGATTGTAGCGAAGTCTTCATGGCGCGTACTCCTTAAAAGGTAGCCGCTAGGCGCCGACTTGCCTGGTGAAACTTGTTGCACAGTCGTGGAATGGAGGAGGGCTCTAGAAAACTGGTAATTATAGCCCCGAGCACGAGGAGTAGTTACAGATTCTTTCGAGGCGAAAACGGGTGCCCACCTCATCGTTGCCGCGATATGTGAGGCCGAATGGTCCCTGTTTTCGCGCGTTCTCGCAAGGATTGTCGCGCTCGCAGGCGAACTATTCTTGAACTCTTGCCATTGTTGAGGAACCGATATGACCCGCAATCAGCGAATCGAGATGGTATATTGGATCGCGTGGGGGTCGATAGGACTAACCTCCTCTTCATCGTGAGTCTCGGCGAATTATCTCCGGCTCGAAGGTACTCATCGGTCTGTCATCTTTGAAAGGACCTGAATCTGTGTTGCGCATACTGGTAACTGGCGGGGCGGGGTTTATTTGCTCTCACGTCGCGGATGGGTATATCGCTGCCGGGCACGACGTGGCCATTGTCGATGATCTGTCCCGTGGGTCGAGGGACAATCTCAATCCCAAGGCACGTTTTTATCTGGGCGACGTACGAGACGCAGAGTTTGTGAATTCTGTCTTCGAAACGGAACGACCGGAGGTTGTCAATCATCACGCTGCGCAAATGGAAGTGCGACGCGGCGTTCGCGAACCACTCTTCGATGCCTCGGTGAATATTCTTGGTTCCCTCACCATACTGCAGGCGGCGGTTGCCCATGGGTGCAAGCGAGTGGTTTACATTTCGACCGGGGGGCAGCATACGGCGAACCGAAGCGGCTTCCTGTGCTTGAGGACGATCCGATCAATCCGATTACTCCGTACGGGATCAGCAAGCATACGGTCGAGCACTATCTTTTTACCTACCGCTTTTTGTACGGGCTCGACTACGTCGTTCTCCGCTACGGGAATGTCTATGGACCTAGACAAAGTTCCCATGGAGAAGCGGGCGTGGTTGCGATTTTCTGCGAGCAGATGTTAGCGGGAATTCAGCCCGTGATTTATGGGGATGGTACCAAGACGCGAGATTACATTTTCATCGAAGACGTGGTGCGCGCGAATCTTGCGGCCCTCGACCGGGGAGATGGCGAGATATTTAACATCGCCAGCGGATTGGAAACTACGGACCAACAGGTTTTCGATGTGATCCGCGATCGACTTGGCAAGAGCGATCTAAGGGCGCAGTACGTCGCCCGACGGCCGGGCGAGATTGAAAAGATCTATCTGGATATCCGCAAGGCGGAACGAGTACTCGGCTGGACGCCGCAGATTGCGCTGAACGAAGGAGCCCGCCGCACAGTAAGCTATTTCCAGCAGGCTGCAAGCAAAGTCACTGCGCAGCGTTGAACAATCAAGTGCGCTCGCTCTTTTCCGGGATTCGTACTCACTACGGGCGTCTCTGAACGGCCTCAGGATGCGGCTTCGTCTTCCCGAGAAGCTAGCGAAGAGGCCGCCGGTCCGGATAGGATCTGCTTCGTCAATTGCTCCACCCTAGCAGCCAGGAGCGGCAAGCGAGCACCCACTTTCTGTGATAATCCTTCGCCGTGCTCAAAGCATTCTCCGGCAAGAGTTACGCAGGAGGCTTGCGGCGTGGCGCCATACAGCTGGCAGGCGAGGCCGAGGACGTCGGCGGGAGAGAGTTGATGGGAGAATTGTACTCTCGTCGGGGGTGCAGCGACGGGCTGGCAGCGTATGTCGCCGGGTTCCCCGTCCCGGCTTGCGTCTACAAAGATTACAGTCTCGGCGCGGCTGACCGATTCCGCAACTTCGGGCAGGAGTTGTTGAAGGCGCACGACCTCTACTTCCGGTGATGCCAACCTACAACGCAGTTCGTCGGCGATAATCCAGCCGAGGCCGTCGTCACTGCGCAGCGGATTGCCGTACGCGACAATGAGTACACGAGGCATTTTGGTTGGCGAATTCAGCCGCGCGTTACCTGGTCTGCGTCACCTAGCCTGCGTTACCCAGCCCGCTCAACCTGGTCCAACAGTTCGCCGCCGGGGCTGAGCAGTTCAATGCGAAGCGCCATCTCGCCCAACGCGTGAGTGGAGCAGCTCAGGCATGGATCGTAGGTGCGAATCACCGCCTCCACGCGATTCAGCATTCCAGGAGTCAGATGATTGCCGCGGACGAAATGCTTGGCTACCTGCAGAATACTGCGGTTCATGGCCAGGTTGTTGTGTCCGGTGGCGATCACGAGATTGCACCAGCGAATCAAGCCCTGTTCGTCAATCTTGTAATGGTGGAAGAGCGTTCCGCGCGGAGCTTCGCAGGCGCCTACTCCTTCGAGCGCATTCGGGCGGGCCACCGCGCGTACGCGCTGAGAAAGAATTTCGGAATCGTTCAGCAACTGTTCCATACGCTCCACGCAATAGAGCATCTCAACCAGCCGGGCATGATGATAGTGGAACGAACTCAGCACCGCAGTGCGCTGGAGCTCGTGGAACTCCGCCAATTCCTGATCGGCGCGAGGCGTGCCGCAGCGGTCGGCGACATTCAATCGAGCCAACGGTCCCACGCGGTAAATGCCATCGGGAAATCCCACCGGCTTGTAGTAGGTCGACTTCAGATAGCTCCAGGGCTCGACCTTTTCGCCGATGTAGTCGAAGTAACGGGTGGGATCGAGAGCGTCGGCCACGACCTTGCCGGAGGCATCGATGATGCGGAGCTTGCCGTCGTAGAACGTGAGGCCGTTGTCCTGCTTGACGATGCCCATGAACATCGTGGGGAAATTGCCGAAGCTGGCAATTTCCTCGCGGAAATTTTCCATTATTCCCTTGAACCATTCGAGAGTGCGCTCGACGATACGCAGCGCGTCCGGG
>Ga0208686_1000116_pt1 | contig 50179 bp, 40 predicted proteins | sample June2015DPH_6_50_FD_184694 | JGI IMG/M metagenome (GOLD analysis project Ga0208686, IMG submission 184694) | Peatland microbial communities from SPRUCE experiment site at the Marcell Experimental Forest, Minnesota, USA - June2015DPH_6_40... | ecosystem: Environmental > Terrestrial > Soil >... | reverse complement strand
GATTCACGCCGTCGTCCAAGTGGCCCGCTTGTCGGACGGCACGCGCAAGGTCATCTCGATTTCCGAGGTCACCGGCATGGATGACCAATCCATCACCATGCAGGATATTTTCGTGTTCGAACGCCGTGCCGTCGACGAAACCGGAAAAGTGCGGGGAGCATTTCACGCTACCGGCGTCCGTCCCCAGTTTGCCGATCGTCTGGCCACTTTCGGGGCGCGAATCCGTCCCGCCTTATTTGAATCGAGAACCGAAGTTTGAGGATTACTTATTTCCCGCACCGCGGAGGCAGCCGCAACCGAAATAGTTGCAGCACTTTTCTTATCGGCGGATGAACTTTTTGACCGGCAAACCCGAATAACAGAATGGAGAAGGCGATTGGCTGACGACGAGAGATTTGGAAGGGGATCTCGCAGTCGAGACGCCGATTTAGTTTACGGTTAGACAACACTGCTCAAATTCCCATGATTGTCCGCGAAGATTTTCCCGGCGACCCTGTTGAATTTTGGGCATAAGCAAATTAGAGGGATCCACAGGACGAGCGGGATGCCGGGCGGAACGGGTGGGACGAGAAACGAGGTCTATCGGGCGATCCAAGCATTGACGCCTGGTGAGCTATTGAAGCTCAAGCACTTCGCCGCCTGGAGGGTGCGGGGTCTCGGACGAGCGAGTTGTGGGCGGACTTGGGAGGATCTGCTGAGCGAAGCCATGCTTTCGACTTTGGAAGGTGCGGCGAATAACGGCAGTGGCAGGCTCTGGAAAAGGAATGTGGATCTCGTAACGCACCTCGTTGGTGCTGTGCGCAGCATCTCGAGTCACTGGAAGCGGGATTTTATCGAGGACGAGGAGGCTCTTCTGGAATCAGAAATCGCAATGCGGGGCGGCGAAGACGCTTGGATTTCTCCGCTCGACGAAGCCGTGTCCGACGATCCGTCCCAAGAGCGAGATGTGGCCGCACGCCAGGAATGGGCTCTGATTACGAAGCTATACCTCGACGATGTCGCCGCGAGGGGAGTACTTGAGGGCTGGTCACGAGGAATGACCGCCTCTGAAATCATGGAGGACTCTGGGCTTACGAAATGGGAATATCAGGAAACTATGAGGCGAATTAGACTTCGCCTGCGTGAGCAGGACGAAACTCTAAGATCGAAGGGACGCCGGGGGAGGAGGTTGAACCTTGACGGATGTAAGAAATGGCGCTGAGCCGCTAGAAGAGATCATGAACCGGCTCGCCGATTCGGTACTTGAACTTTCGGAGGAGGAGATTGTTGCTGAAGAGCACGACGCCGGCGCAGATCCAATCGGGGAGGCCGCATACGTCCTGGCTGTACTACGCAACCCTACGAAACCAGAGCGTGCGCCGAAGAGCCCTCTTGCTGCCCCCGGCAGGTCAGTCGGTCTCGCCCGTATTGTGATTGCCGATGACCACCCCATTTTCCGGGACGGTCTGCGGCGGCTGCTCGAAGCCGAGCCTGGACTGAAGGTGATCGGCGAGGCCAGCGATGGGGCGGAGGCCGTCAAGGTCTCCCGGCAATTGAAACCCGACATTTTGTTGCTGGATCTCGCGATGCCCAAGCATTCGGGCCTGGAAGCCTTGCGCGAACTAAGCGCCGGTGTGAATTCAAAGCCCATGCGCGTGATTCTGCTTACAGCGGCAGCGGAGAAGAGCCAGATTGTGGAGGCTCTGCAGCTGGGCGCGCGGGGAGTAGTACTGAAATATTCCGCCACTCAACTGTTGCTGAAGGCGATCAAGACTGTCCTGGCGGGCGAGTACTGGGTGGGACGGGATAGTGTTTCAAATCTGGTCCAATATTTGCGAACACTGGCGCAGTCGTCCAGTGACGAAGCGAGGCGGAAAAAATTCGGGCTAACTCCGCGCGAGTTGGAGATTGTGGCCGCAGTAGTAGCGGGATATTCGAACAAGGAAATCGCGGAGTACTTCAGGATCAGCGAAGACACGGTCAAACACCACTTAAGCAATACATTTGACAAGCTGGGGGTTTCCTCGAGGCTGGAACTGGCCTTGTTCGCCGTGAATCAGTCCGTGCCGTTGCCGACTATTGGCGGCTGCGCTGCCAGTTAACGCACATGTGTAGTCTCGCTTCCACAAACGGGGAGGCCGGACGTGAAAGCTGATTGTAATTGCGGCACGGTTGTCTTCGGAACGATTCAGATCGTCCCGGCGCCCTTAGGCTGATGGATTCATTAGATTGGCCGTGGTAGGCGTCGACACTTCACTGAAAGAAGAGGGTGTGTTATGCAGATCGGGGAACCGCTTAGAACCATCATTGTCGAGCCGCTAGAACTTCCGGTGAACGAACCGAGCGCTGAGCCGGAGCCTGAGCCTCTGGAACCCGAACCTGAGCAAGTACCAGCCACGGTATGAACGTTCCCGACTACGTTTCGCCGATCGTTGCCTATCGCGCCTGGCAGTGGGACTTTGCTCGCTCCTGGACGTCTACACCGCCACTCAAGTCTTTGAACGGGGAATGGTGGTTTCCAGGCCGTCCGCTTTCGGCGAAATGCGGTGCGCCCGTTGCGAGACGCTCCCCGACCGTTCGTAACAATCACAATGCTCCGCAAATCGATTGCAGGTGCGGCATCTACGCAGCCAAGAGCTTCGACCAGTTGCGATGGATGGGCTACAACCAACGCGGAATTAGTGGGGAGGTAAATTTGTGGGGAAGCATTGTGGAGCACAAATTTGGATGGCGTGCGCAGTTTGCCTATCCCAAGACTTTGGTCTTGCCGTTCAACGCAGTTCTGATCGGAACGAACGAAGTCCTTGCCCGTGTCAAGGTTCTTACGGCCTATGGCGCGGACATTCTGATCGACGACGGAAGGAAGAATATTACCCTCTGGGCAAAAGACTTCGGGTATGACTGGGCAGGGCTCGACTATTTACGTACCTGGCAACTTGCGGCGGTCGTTCCGATTGCAGTCCTGAGGAAAGGCGATAGCGGGACCCTCCTTCAGAATGGCGTCTCAACCAAACACTCCGCTGAGATCGCGTTCAACGACTTACGACTGCCGCTGACCGAGACAGACCCGATCGTTCGTCAGATCCGGGAGCCGCAAGCGAAGGTCGTCGTACTCGACCTCATCCCCTTCACTGTCGGGTTTGCAAGGTGTGTCATTCGTGCGATCCGTAAGGCAAACAATCAAATCCTGATTTTTGCCAGAGGCGAGATGGACCCTATGGACGCCCTCACCTCACTGCGCTTCGCACAGGATGCACCGGACGCCTATCTCGCCAGCAACGCTGCCTTTGACGTTCAGGCTGCGTACACACATCTTTCGGTGAAGCGCATGAATGGATGCTCCAAGGCTGGGGCATTCTCGTCAAGGCGTCCATGGGGACCGCCTCCCCGGCCCGCTGTCTCCATCTATTCGCCCTGGGGCAGATTGCCAAAGCACTTGTACACTCTGCTGCAGTCTTCTAGCGGCCAAGCTGTGCAGCAGAAATTTGGCGTGCCCCCTCGCGAATTGGAGATTGTGGCCCCAGCGACGGCGGGATATTCGAACAAAGAGATTGCGGAGTACTTCAAGATCAGTAAAGACAAAGTCGAGGACTATTCGAGTAATGTTTCTGACGAGTGGCTCAAAGTAAACAGACACGCGCGCAAACATGGTCGGTTTCTCCATCGTTTTGCGAGCGCGCTGCTTCTAGTCTTTTTCGCGCCGCTTCTGCTTATTGTCACTCTGGCCGTACTCGTCAGTAGTGGTCGAGTGTTCACTTGTACGGACCAGGTAGCGAATGGCAGGAAATTCAAGAGGCTTCAATTTCACGCTTCAGGCCACTTGGGAAAGCACCTCTGGCGAACCAGAATTAACGAACTCCCATTGCTAATCAATGTGCTGCGCGGAGAAGTCCCCTTTCCTCGTGCGCTTCTGGTGGGACGCAATAGGGGGCAATGGCACTAGTAACCGCATCCTGTATCAGAACTCTCTTGTTTTTCCCTTGACGACCGCAATTGGCCAAAGCCGAAAGAAACGGGCGTAGAACAAACCCTCGGCGGAGTTGAACATGTAGGTTGCGAACTGGCAACTGTTTTGCCGATGGAGGTCTCGTCGCAGGTCCAGTTTTCGACATCGGTCTGTCGCATCGTGCCTCAGGTACAGACCGCCGACCACGTTGCGGATTGTTCCAATCCCGACAGAGTTGCAGTGATTCGATGGAAGAGAGTCTCGCAGGCTGACGTCGATTTTATTTCAAGCTTAGACAAAAGTACTCGGATTTCGGTTATTTACCGGAAAATTTTCCCTGCAGCCCCGTTACGAGTGGGGCATATACAAACTAGAAGAGTCCACAGTACGAGACGGATTCCCGACCGAGCGCGTGCGACGAAAGACGAGGTCTGTCGAGCGAAAAGCGTGGTGAGCGATTGAAGCTCAAGCACTTCGTCGCCTGGAGGTGCAGGGCTCGAACGAACGAGTTGTTGGCGGACTTAAGAGGATCTGCTGAGCGAAACGAATCCTTCGATTTTGGAAGGTGCATTGCTGCATCAATTGGTTAACTAGTCGGGAGGAGGCAATGAGCGTGCGTGATCCATCCGCTCGAGAATCCAAGGAGAGCTTCCATGCCTTAATCGCCGGAGAACCATCCGGCAGAGCAGAACTCAAGAGCAGTTCGTAAATCACGAGAATTGAGGAAGGTCGCTTTCCAGCAGAGGCCATGCGGGCGCCAGATTGCCTGACGATCTTCCTGGCATTTTTCCTTTGGGTTGCGCTGAAATTGCGCTGAAACAGGTCACAAGACACCAATGGTAGGGCGATGGATAGAGGCTACTCGACAGTCCAGCTCGCGCAAATGCTTGGAATGGACAAGCAGATGCTGCTTTCATTGCTAGAGGTCCCATCGTGCGTACAGGCACCGCAAGGCGACGATGCATCTGCCTCAATGCGACCAGTGGCGGAGGTTCTCGCGCCGGTTGACGATTTGTCGTCGCAAGAGGATGGTTATCGGGTCGGAGAACTGTGCAACTTCAGACACTGAGGAGTTGAAAATGGACGCTGCAGCGGGTTCGGATGGAGGCAGTTTTCGCCACTGGAGGAAGGTGATTCTAATACCGGCGCTGCTGGCGCCAATGGTCGGATTTCTGGTCTCATATGCTTTCACCGCCAAGTACACCTCGCAGTCGGAAGTGCTGGTGTCGCCGCCGAGGATTCCGGACGCGGTTGTGCAGTCGGTCTTTACCGAGGATCTGACGCAGCACATTACCACGATTGGGCAGCGGGTGTTGAGCCCGACCCTACTGAGACCCATGGTGGAAAGGCTCGGGTTGGCCAAGGAAGGCCAGAACGTCGAGGATGTGATTTCCAACATCCAGCCCAACATGACGATCGAGCCGGTCCCTGATTTCTCGGACTTCGGTCCTACGGCCAATAAAAAGGCTGGTACCAGCCCCGTTCCCGGTTTCTACGTGAACTACACCGCATCGACTGCCCGCGATGCGCAGCAGATCTGTGCTGCCCTAACCTCGATGGTAATCGAGGAAGATCTAAAGATGAGGCAGGAGCAGACGAACGGCACAACGGATTTCCTTACGCGGCAGGTGGAGGATGCCAAGAACCATATCGATGATTTGGATAAGAGGCTGGCGGCCTTCAAGAACCAACATATGGGACAGCTTCCCGGCGACGAGGATAACAATCTCAAGATTCTGATGGGGCTGAATTCGCAGCTGGACGCCAACACCCAAAGCCTGAACCGGGCGACCCAGGACAAGGCCTATACCGAATCGCTTCTGGCGCAGCAGTTGGCAGCGTGGAAAGCTTCGCAGTCAGCGAGCAATCCCCAGACCCTGCAGCAGCAGCTCTCGCAACTGCAGGCCCAACTCATCGATCTGCAGGCACGTTATACCAGCGACCACCCAGACGTGATCAAGACCCAGGCCGACATTGCGCAAGTAAAGAAAAAGCTGGCGGAGCTCAACGATACCTCCGCGAAGACAACCGATACCATGGACGACAAAGAGTCCGGATCCGATCCCCCAGAGATCCGTCAACTGCGGCTGCAGGTTCACCAGTATCAAGATCTGATTGCCCAGGCGACGCGTGACCAGAGGAAGCTTCAGCAGGAAATCGATGTGTACCAGAAGCGGGTAGCATCGAGTCCTGGCATTGAAGAAGAGTATAAGGAGTTGGCTCGCGACTACGACAACGCTCAGAAGGTCTACCAAGACGACCTGGCCAAGCAAAGTACATCCAAGATGGCGTCGCAGGTGGAGCAACAGCAGGAGGGGGAACAGATGACGCTTCTGAACCCCGCCACCTTGCCGGATCTTCCGAGCTTCCCGAATCGACTGTTCTTTGCCGGTGGAGGATTAGGCGCAGGTCTGGCGCTGGGTCTTGGACTGGCGCTATGGCTGGAGTTGCGAGACAAGTCCATCCGCACCCAGGCTGACGCCGAAATAGCGCTTGAACTTCCCGTGCTGGTGGCGGTGCCTTGGGTGGTAGAGACGGTACCTGAGAACGGCAATGGGAAGGGCCATTTCTGGAAGCGGAACAAGCAGCCGGAGGAAAAGGAAACCGCCAGGTTCTAGGCGAAATCCTCCAATCAAAGATATGTACAAAGAGTTCTACGGCCTGCGAGCGAATCCGTTTAACGTCAACCCCGACCCGCGTTATCTGTTCCTCACGCGGCATACCGAGGAGGCTCTGGCATGTCTGACTTACGGCATCCAGAGCCGCAAGGGATTTGTGCTGCTCACCGGCGAAGTGGGGACGGGGAAGACCACGCTCATCAACAAGCTGCTGGAATGGTTGCGCTTGCAGCAAGTAGCGACCGCGTTCATCTTCAACTCGCGCCTGAACACGACACAGTTTCTTGATTACATGATGGCGGACTTCGGCATTCCGTGCGATTCGAAGGCCAAGAGCCAGATCCTGCTGCGACTCTACAACTGGCTGCTGGATCGCTACCGCGCGGGGGAGACCGCGGTGCTCATCGTAGATGAAGCACAGAACCTGACCGATGAAGTGCTGGAAGAAATCCGGATGCTCACCAACCTGGAGACCTTTACTGAAAAGTTGCTCCAGATCGTCCTGGTGGGTCAGCCCGAACTCGAGCAGAAGCTGAAGACACCGCAGTTACGGCAGTTGCGCCAGAGGTTGACCTTGCGGGCAAAGACCCATCCTCTCACCTTGGAGGAGACCAAAGCTTACATCCAGCAGCGCTTGCGGATCGCCGGTTCCAGCGGCCAGCAGATCTTCGATCCGGACTCTGTAGTTGCGATCCACCGCCATGCCAACGGCATTCCGCGCGTCATCAACCTGTTGTGCGAGCACTGTCTGGTGAGCGCATTCGTAGATCAGCAGAAGGTAATCAGGCCCGCAGTGGTGGAGTTTGTGGCGCGGGATTTTGACCTCGCCGACGGCACGGCAGCACGGGCCATGATGACGCCGTCCCCGGCGGCGGGCCAAGGTAAGCTCGATTTAGTGGACACCTTGCGGTCGCTAGCCAACATAGCCGATCGGTTGCGCGATGAAGAGAAGGACCTCCCCAAGGAAAGGAAACTATGAGTAGAATTCACGAAGCGTTAAAGAAAGCCGAGCAGGAAAGGGCGGCGTCTCAGGGAGGTCCATCCCAGCCCGATTACCCGCCTAGTTACGCGACCACTGCGGCGGCGGAGTTACCCATGATGCCGGTGGCTGAAAAGCTACCGGTAGAGGTGGGCGCAAGAGTGCCCGCGAGTGGCGGGGTCCCCTTGACTTCAGCGATGCCGTCGTTCGGCAGTCCCTTCAGCCTTGATGCCTTGCTGGCTCGATGCCTTCCACAGCCATGGGCACCGGACGAGAAGACGATGTTGTTTTTCAACGGTGACGATAGGGCTCGGGGTAGCGAGGAATTTCGTACGCTTCGTTCTCGTCTCTATCATGCGCGCGAGAAGATGCCGCTGAAAAAGGTCTTAGTCACGAGCGCGCTGCCCAAAGAGGGCAAATCCTTCACGGCCTCGAACCTCGCTCAGGTATTAGTGCGGCAGCATGGACGCCGTGTGCTGCTGATTGATGCCGACCTGCGCGGTCCGCGGTTGCACATGATGCTGGGCACAACTTCGTCTCCGGGCCTCGCGGACTATCTCCAGGGAGGAAGTGACGAATTCTCGATCATGCAGCGCGGGCCGATGGAAAACCTGTTTTTTATTCCCAGCGGCCAGAAGATTTCCGATCCCGCCGAACTCGTGGCCAATGGGCGCCTGAAGCTCCTTCTGCAGCGGGTGGAGGCGCTGTTCGACTGGATCGTCATCGACTCTCCGCCGGCCGTACCGGTTTCCGACGCCAGCGTGCTGGCGAAGGCCTGCGATGGTGTGCTCATGGTAGTACGTTCCAACGCGACGCCCGTCGATATGGCGCGCCGGGCGCGACAAGAATTTCCCGATGAGGTGCTCGTCGGGGTGGTGCTGAATGGCACTAATATGGATGCGCTGCCCTACACGCGTTATTACTATGACGCCTATCAGAAGAGTGCGACCGAGTCCAAGACCACGGGGAAATAGCAAACGTGATCCGGCTATTCAAAGTCTATTATCCGTTGCGCACGCTGGTTCTGCTGGCGGGTGAGGCCCTGATCGTTTGGGTTTCGTTCGTCCTGGGTACGATGCTGCGGAGTGCGGATAGCTGGCTTGTGCTCAACGTCGAAGGCGGATATCTCAAAATTCTCGTGGTCACCGGGATTGTCCTCCTGCTATCGCACTGGTTGGACCTGTACGATTCTTCCAGCCTGGCTAAGAACTGGGAGCAGAGTCTACGAATCTTGCTGGTTATAGGGTTCGTGGCGCTCGCGCTCTCCGCAGTGGGCTTTCTGTTCCCGAATTTCATGCCGGGAAATGGCTCGGCGCTGCTGGGAGTCATCATCCTGACGATAACTCTGTTTTGCTGGCGCGGGGCTTATTGCTGGATGGTGAAACAGCCCTTTCTGCGTGAGCGGGTTTATGTGCTGGGCACAGGAGAGCGGGCGGAGCGCTTAGTGAGAGGGCTGCGCGAACGCTCCGGACTCGGAATTGAAGTGGTGGGATGGACCGGCAACATTGAGGGCGAACTGAGTCGTGAATCCGTGGCGTCGCACCTGTTGGGTTTGGCACGTGGCGAGGGAGTTCACCGCGTGATTGTTGCCATGCCCGACCGGCGCGGCACTTTACCAGTGGAGGAACTGCTGGACCTGCGCTTGAGCGGAGTGAAGATCGAAGAAGCAACTTCCTGGCTGGAGAAAATCTCCGACAGGATCGAAGTGGAGCAGTTGTACCCAAGCTGGCTGATTTTTAGCGAAGGGTTTCGTTTCAACAGCGGATTTTTGCTGATTCGGCGGCTGTTTTCGACGCTGCTGGCGGCCTGTGGCCTCCTGCTTGCGCTGCCGCTGCTTCCATTTGTCATGCTCGCCGTAAGATTAGACTCCTCCGGTCCGGTGCTCTACCGTCAGAAGCGCGTCGGGCAGGGTGGTCGTCACTTCTACTGCTATAAATTCCGCACCATGTGTGAGGATGCGGAAGCCGATACCGGTGCCACTTGGACTGCCGACGATGATCCACGGATCACCCGCGTGGGGAAGTTCCTGCGCGTCTCGCGTCTTGACGAGATTCCGCAGTTATGGTGTGTGTTGAGAGGTGATATGGCGTTTGTCGGTCCACGCCCAGAACGACCCGAATTTGTCGAGTGGCTGAGCAAAGAGATTCCCTACTACGGCGTTCGGCACATCATACGCCCGGGAATTACGGGATGGGCGCAGGTGCAATACAAATATGGCAACAGTCTGGAGGATGCTCGCGAGAAGCTGCAGTACGATCTTTTCTACATCAAAAATGCATCCATCGGGCTCGATATCCTCATCATGTTCCAGACAGTGAAGATCGTAATGCTGGGCCGGGGCGCAAAATGAAGTGGATGTTCTGGGGTTCGGTTGCGCTTCTCGCGTATACCTATGCAGGCTATGCCTGCTGGTTGTGGCTGCGAGCCCGCTGCTGCGTGCGCCCAGTGAAGCGGGCACCCTATACGCCGTCGATCTCCCTGGTGATGGTTGTGCGCAATGAGGATGCGGTGCTGGAAGAAAAAATCGAGAATCTACTGGCGCTGGACCATCCGGCTGACCGCTTCCAGATCGTGATCGTTTCCGATGGATCCACGGATGGGACCGAAGCGATCCTTCGAAGCTACGCTCATGATGAACGTTTCTGCGTCATCTTGAATCAGTTCTCACAAGGGAAAGCCTCGGGGTTGAACTGCGGAATCGAATTGGCTAAGGGAGAGGTCATCCTGTTCACGGATGCGCGTCAAGAAATTGAAACGGGAGCTGTCCGCTTGCTTCTGGAGAACTTTGCCGACGCAAGTGTGGGATGTGCAAGTGGTCAACTGATACTGGGCAGCGCTGGCGAAGGAGAGGCTGGCGAGGGCATGGGACTGTACTGGAGGATTGAAAAGAAGATCCGGCAGTGGGAGTCGTGTTCGGGATCGGTGGTGGGCGCGACCGGGGCACTCTATGCCGCACGCCGCGATCTTCTCGTGCCCGTACCAGCCGGGACCATCTTGGACGATGTTTATCTTCCCATGAACATCGCGCGGCAAGGATTTCGAGTGATCTTCGACTCTCGCGCCCGCGCCTGGGACAACCCGGACTTGGGGGCTGCACGCGAGTTTGGCCGCAAAGTGCGAACCTTGAGCGGGAACTATCAACTACTGCAGTTGGCTCCCTGGCTGCTGGCCGCGAAGAACCCGCTACGCTTCGAATTCGTCAGCCACAAACTGCTGCGTCTGGCCGCTCCGTTCGCATTGCTGGCCCTTCTGCTGGCATCAGCTTCTGTTGGGGAACCGATTTACCGGGCAGCTCTAGTCCTGCAGTTCGCATTTTATGGATTGGGCCTGCTGGCGATGGCGCCGCTCAAGCTTGGACCCTTGGCGCGCATTGCGGATGCGGCGTTTACGTTTGTTGTCCTGAACACGGCTGCGGTCGTGGCTTTCGGCAACTTTGTGGCAGGGCGGAAGGTGGCGTGGAGCCGATGAGAATCAGATTGAGGAGTTTCTCGCGAGGAAGGAAGTGATGCCGACTTTGGCGGCCAAACCCCGCGAACGCTCATTCCGGCTCAAGCTTGGTCAGCGGAAGAGCCTGAGCTACTCCGCGCTGGCGTTGTTCACATTCCTCTACTACTGGCGTCCGGAAGATGTGATTCCGGGTCTCATGTGGGTGCCGATGGCAAAAATCAGCGGCGGTATCGCCTTGCTCGCCCTGATCTTCGGAGCCCGGCCCAAGGATCGCCAAAGGTTGCCGCTCGAGCTCAAGGTTTTGGTGCTGCTGCTGCTCGACATGATCATCTGCATTCCGTTTGCCTATTGGCGGGGCGGCGCCTTCGATACTGTGGTGAATAACTTTTCCAAAGGAGTCGTGGTTGCGCTGTTGATTGCTTTGATCGTTACTCAGATCCGTCAGATGCGGAGGCTTCTCTACATTCAGGTGACTGCAGTGGCCTTCCTCACTCTTGCTTCCCTCATCGTCCACCATACTAAGGATGGGCGTCTCTACGGTGTGCAAAAGGCATTTCTGGAGAATCCCAACGACCTCGCCATCAACATCGCTATGAATTTTCCACTGTGTTTGGCCTTCCTCTTGGTTGCTAAGGGAGGACTACGAAAATTGGTCTGGGGCGGCAGCTTGATGATCCTGATGTTGGCCGTCGTCGCTACCTACTCGCGGAGTGGAATGGTGGCGATGGCCACCACGTTGTTGTTTTGTGTTTGGGGGTTTGGGATCAAGGGGAAGCGCAGATCCGTCTTGACAGCTGCGGTCGTGATCGGAATGCTGGGCGTGGGAGTCATCCTCGTTACTCCGCACTATCTAGCCCGGCTCGAAAGCATAGTCCGCGGAAACATAGAGGACTCGGGTGACCAGGGGTCCCTCGAGGCGCGCAAGCGCCTGCTCATGGAAAGTATCTCGACAGCCTTGCACCACCCATTTTTTGGGGTTGGCCCGGGCAATTTCCAGGTAGTCAATGGGTCGTGGAAAGTTGCGCACAACAGTTACACTGAAGTGGCCGCCGAGGCCGGGCTGCCGGCTCTGGCATTGTTCTTGCTGATGTTCGTTCTGAGCTTCCGCAAGGTCAACAGTGTGCGCCAATTGCCCGCCTATCAGACCGACGAGAATATCAATTTGTGGACCAATGCCTTGTGGGCGGGCCTAGCAGCGTACGCGTCCGGGGCGATGTTTGCGTCAACGGAATATAACCTCTTTCCGTATTTCATGGTGGGGTATATTTCCGCTCTTTACCAGATCGCTACTATCGTTGAGCCGAGGGCGAATCTGTTGGTAGAAAGGGACGGCGGTAGCATCAGAAACTACAAACATGGGCCAAACAGAAAACTCGAATCAGTCTGGGGTCGCTAGGGATATTCTCAAGATCCTCCGATGTCCAACCTGCGGTTGCGGAATTGAGGATACCTCGGGAGAACTAGCCTGCGCGCGATGTCGCAAGACTTATCCCAAAGTTCGCGGCGTCGTGCGCTTCGTCGACCAGCAAGATTATGCCGGCAGCTTTGGATTCCAGTGGCTCAAGTACGACAAGACTCAGCTCGATAGCGGGGGCGACACTCGCTCAGAAATCGACTTTACCCGTAAGACAGGCCTGCGCGGTGAAGACCTCAAGGGAAAGTTGGTGTTGGATGTGGGTTGCGGCATGGGCCGATATGCTGAGGTCGTCAGCCGCTGGGGAGCGCGTGTTGTAGGCATTGATTTGAGCGCTGCGGTCGAAGCCGCTGCGCAGAACCTCGACCGCTACCCGGCCACCGTTTTCCAAGCCGACTTGTTTTCACTTCCGTTCGCCCAAGAGAGTTTCGACTACATCTACAGCTTGGGAGTCTTGCACCACACCCCCGACTGCGAGCAGGCGTTCAAGAAGCTGCCGCCGCTGTTAAAGGCAGGAGGTGGAATCGCGATCTGGGTGTACAGCGCCTACAACAAGTGGTATCGCTCCAGCGACCTCTATCGCAACCTGACCAGGCGCATGCCTCGCAAACTGCTGCACTCGCTCTGCTACGGGACAATTCCGCTGTACGGGGTGCACAAGATTCTCCGCAAAGTGCCCTTCATCGGCGGGCCGGTGGCCGGCATCCTGGCATATCTGATTCCTATGTCGTTCGATTCAGATCCGGATTGGCGCATACTGGATACCTTTGACTGGTATTCGCCTTGGTATCAGTCGAAGCATACTTACGAAGAAGTGTTTCGCTGGTTTGAAAGCTGCGGGATCGAAGATTTGCACGTAGCAGGGGTTCCGGTTTCGGTTCGCGGACGCAAGTCGACCCGAATCGGTTTCCGTTCGGTTGCTGAAAGTGAGAGCGAGGTGCGATCGTGTGCGGAATAGCTGGAATAGTGGGGAGGGAAAACGAACTAGTGGAGGTTCCCACGATCCAACGGATGTGCCGAACCATCACGCACCGTGGTCCGGATGATGAGGGGGTCTATGCCAACCGACACGTGGGCCTGGGCATGCGGCGACTCAGCATTATTGATCTCTCTGGGGGACACCAGCCGATTCACAACGAAGACAAGAGTCTCTGGGTTGTCTTCAACGGGGAGATCTACAATTTCGCTGAGCTGCGACAAGGACTGGAGAAGCAAGGACACGAGTTCTATACCAACACTGACACGGAAGTGATCGTCCATCTTTATGAGGAGATGGGTGCGGATTGCGTGACCAAGTTCCGCGGAATGTTTGCCATTGCTCTCTACGATGTGAAGCGGAATCTCCTCCTACTGGCCCGTGATCGGCTAGGAAAGAAACCGCTGTTCTACGCGCAGCGCGGTGGGAGGCTTTTCTTCGGATCTGAGATCAAGGCCCTGCTGGCGGCCGCGCCTGAGTTGGCCGAGGTTAATCCGGAGGGAGTCCTGCAGTTTTTCTATTTCGGATACATTCCCGACCCCTATTCCACGTTTCGCGACATCCGAAAACTGCCGCCCGGTCACTTGGCGGAATACAGCGATGGAAAGATTCGCGTCCGCCAGTATTGGGATGTTCCGGCGTATGGTGGAAACGACCCCGGGTCAGACGAAGCTTGCCTGGAGGAAATGGAGCACCGACTGGCCGAGGCTGTACGGATGCGGCTGATCAGCGACGTGCCACTCGGGGCGTTGTTGAGCGGCGGCGTCGATTCCTCAATTATCGTTGCCTTGATGGCGCGGGAAGGTTCGGCGCCGGTGAAGACGTTTTCCATCGGTTTCCGAAAGGCGGACTTCAACGAAGCCGAGTATGCCCGCCTGGTGGCGGAACGCTTCAGCACGGACCACCACGAACTGGTCGTCGACCCTGACATCACCGAGACCTTAAACCATCTCACGGGGATGATGGAGGAGCCATTCGGCGACTCCTCAATGATTCCCACCTACTGCGTCTCCCAGTTGGCACGACTCCACGTGACGGTAGCGCTCTCCGGAGATGGTGGGGACGAACTATTCGCCGGCTACGATCGCTACGTCGTAAATCTCAGGCGCCGGCGTTTCGAAGTAATCCCCGGTTGGGTGGGCAATGTCTACCGCAATCACGTTTACCCGCGTTTGCCGTCGGATGTGAAGGGCCGCAAATTGGCTTGGAACATCACGCTGCCCTCGCGCGACCGTTACCTCGACGGCGTGTCGTTTCTGCCGGTGCTGCATCGCGAACGCAGTCTTTTCTCCGACGAGTTCGTCGCCCAGGCCCGGCTCTATACCGATCCCTTGCGTCAGTTCAAGCGCTACTACGACGATGCGCCTGCGTCCGATCAACTGGACCGGTTGATGTACTTGGATACCAAGACGTATCTTGCCGGCGACATTCTCACCAAAGTGGACCGCATGAGCATGGCAACTTCGCTAGAGATGCGCTGCCCGATCCTGGATCACGTCTTCGTGGAGTGGGTGGCTGGCCTGCCAGTGAAGTACAAATTTCGCGACGGCACACGGAAGTTCCTGTTCAAGAAGCTCGCCGAGCGGTTGGGAATTCCTGCGCAGCTTCTACACCGGCGCAAGCAGGGTTTTGCACTACCTTTAGTGCACTGGATGCGGCACGAACTGAAGGACGGTTTGCTGCAGATACTCCTGGAACCGCGAACGATGCAGCGCGGATACTTCCGTGCAGAGTCGGTGCGTGCCCTGCTGGACGAACATTTTCGAGGCCGGCGCGATCACGCGGATGTGCTGTGGATGCTGCTCATGTTCGAACTCTGGCATCGCAACTTCCTGGAGAAGTTCGAAAAAGAATCGTTACCTGGTTCGTCTCCGTGTCTGCAAGAGCCGATCTACTGCAGGCGCGTTGCGTCGGCTGCCTTGGGAGACAACCCGCAGTGACGGCCTCCTTTCCTCACGGCCGCTGTGATAACAGCTTTTCCGGCCTGCGGTCTTCCTCATGACTAGAATGCTTGGGACAAGAGGCAGCGAACGTCGGTTCGCGACATGGCGGATGCGATCGATCGCGACCGGGTAGACAAAAGGCCGGACGGCTCCGCTCCCGCCGGAAAACCCGCAGCTGGCCGGGACAGCCAGGAGGAGTAGTCGTATTGAAAAAGATCCTGCAAATCGGCAATTGGCCTCCGCCACTCTGCGGATGGGCAATGGGCTTGGTCGCCCTGCGCCGAGAACTCGAAAGCCGCGGCTGGGATTGTCCGGTGATGAACCTGAACGAAAACCGGCGGGTCGTCAGTCCTGAATATATCGATGTCCAAGGCGGCTGGGATTATCTCCGCAAGGTCTGGCGCCATGTTTGGCGAGGTTATGCCGTCCATATCCGAGTGAATGCAGAATCGAAGAAGGGATATCTGCTCGCGCTGGTGGCCATGCTGCTGGCCCGTTTGGCCGGGCGTCCGGCGTTGCTGACCTACTGTGGCGGCCACCGGCAGACGTTGTTCCCTGCACCCAAGGCTTCGTTCCGCCACCTGGCATTTGCACTGTTGTTCCGCATTCCGACCCGCATTTATTGCGACAGCGAGCCCGTGAAAGAGGTCTTGCTCACCGCCGGCATCGAAGCCAGCCGGGTTATTCCCGTTCCTCTGTTTTCCTCGGAGAACGTTCACTTCACCCCAACCGATCTGCCCGATTCCTTAAGGGAATTCTTCTCTCGCCGAGAAGGCGTGTTCTTTCTCTACGTCTGTTATCGGAAGGAATACCTGCTTGAGTTCCTCGCGGGAATAATGCAGCGGTTCCGAGCCCAATATCCGGGAATCGGTTTTCTGCTGGTGGGAACCAGCGATCGTGAACTGGAACTTCTGCGGCAGTTTTTTCGCGCTCAAGGCCTGGAAGGAGCCGTATGTATCACGGGCTCGGTCACGCATGATGCTTTCCTAACGATGCTTACACGATCGCTGGCCTGCATTCGCAGTCCCTTGAGCGACGGCGTCTCTTCCTCAGTGCTGGAAGCTCTCGCTCTAGGCATTCCCGTGTTGGGGAGTGACAACGGCACACGGCCGGCAGGGGTCGAGTTGTGGCGGCCGGAGGATCCGGAATCGCTGTTGAAGCTGATGGCCGAGGTGATGAGGAACCGTCAACACCTGCTTGCGCGCATGCCTCGGTTTTCCGCCGAAGACAATACCTGCAAACTCGCCGATGACGTGGAGATAGCCTGCCGCAGGAAGTCCGAGTCGAAAGCAGCGAACCGCGATTCCGGCGCAGCGGCAGGTTCCTGATCGCTTGCAGCCGGCTTCCTCCCGATGCGGGCGGGACAATGATCAGTGTAGCCCGGGCGCAGATACTCGGCAACTGAAGGCAACGTGCCGTGAAGCCAGCGCTCGCTTAACGGAAGGATGGGTGAACTTGCTCACCTCAAATGGCGCCGATTGAAAGACAAGCCGGAAATAGTCGGCAGACTGGGCGAAAGGGTTCCCAGCATGAGCGACCGTGCCAAACGGTTTTCGTCCCAGGCAATTCGCGCTGAATCTCAGATTCGTGCGCGGCGTCTTTTTCCTTCCGGAGCAGGAGAGCAAGGTCACTTCGCGACTGCGATCAAGATGGCGGAAATGTTATAGGAGCGGATCTTGCCGCCTGTGTCCACCGGCAGCAACTTACCCGCTTTGATCCAGAGAATTCGCACATTGCTACCAGCAAATACCTTCGTAGTTGCGGGCTGTGGGCCGGCGAGTCTTCTCCAGATTTACTAGGTCGATGACGACATGCTCGGGACGCAGGTGCGCCTGCAATTGATCTCGCGGGATGCCCCGGCTGCCGATCACAACAACCTCGGCACTCCTGAGAATCTGCCCGAGATCATTCTCGAGCAACGATCCGATATGGGGAATGGCGTGCTCAATATAATCGCGATTCGATCCAATGAGGCGGCCAAGGGACACATTGTCATCCCAAATCTTGAGGTTGTAGCCTTCGCCGAGAAGACGTTTGACCAGTTGCACCAGCGGGCTCTCCCGCAGATCGTCGGTGGAGGCTTTGAAACTGAGGCCGAGAATCGCGACATTTTTCTTTCCAGCATCAAGCACAATCTCGACGGCACGCCGCAAATGCTCGTCGTTGCTGGGCATAATCGATTCGAAAAGCGGCAATCTCAGATCCAGCTCTTTCGCGCGATAGCCTAGGGCGCGCACGTCCTTAGGCAGACAGGAACCACCGAAGGCAAAGCCGGGTTTCAAATAGCTGGCAGAGATGTTCAGTTTATTGTCGGCCGTGAAGATTTCCGTAATGTCCTCGGCGTCTACCTGGAGTGCTTTGGCCAGGGTGCCGACCTCATTGGCGAAGGCCACCTTCAGAGCATGCCAGGTATTGCATACGTACTTCACCATTTCCGCCGATCGGAAGGAAGTTTCAAAGATTCGTCCGGGAGCCCAGGCGTAGAGCTCGCGCAGGAGGGCGGCGTGCGGCGTTTCGGCGGCGCCAATGATGGTCATGGCCGGTTCGAGAAAATCGGCAACCGCCGTACCTTCCCGCATGAACTCAGGGTTGACGCACACTCCGAAATCCTTTCCCAAACGCTTGCCGCTGGATTGTTCCAGCGCCGGAATCACAATATTCTCGGCCGTACCCGGTAGAACAGTGCTGCGCAGAACGACAAGATGGAAGGCATCCTTGCGCTTCAACACCTGGCCGATATCCTGGCAAACGGGCTCGACGTGACCAAGGTCCAGCTTTCCACTGCGCAGGCTCGGCGTCCCGACGCACAGGAACGAGATATCGGTCTGCATCACGGCTGCGGCGGCATCGGTGGTAGCGCGCAACCGGGAAGCCTTGTGGGCTTGCTCCACCAATTCGCTCATGCGGAGCTCGACAATGGGGCTGCGGCCCGAGTTCAGCAGCTCCACTTTGGACGCACTCAGATCCACACCGGTGACGGAATATCCTTTGGCTGCCAGGCAGGCCGCAGTCACAGAGCCTACGTATCCCAGCCCGAAGATGCTGACTGCTTTGCTCATGAGGTCCAGTCGTATGGGTTTCGTTCCTGCGAGGCAAAACGGAGCCTAAAGCAGGCTTTTCGCACAACTCGGTCCAAAAGGGTACGACCGCTTCCTGAGTTCGCAGGTGCAATTCCCAGCCCGGATCGCAAGTCGTGGCACTTTGGTGTCGACGGTTCAGGCGCGGTACACAGCAACAAGCCAATAATATATGACGCAGTGGCTGGGCACCCCATATTTGCGCCCCAAGAGAGTAAATGACATTTTGCTGCCCTTTCTCTGTCGATTTGGAGTGCGACAAGACAAATCAGGTAAGGTGGTTGATGCTGGGTGAAAGTGCCAGGCTGAACCTCGGTTGTGCAGCGGTGCCCGGATCATATGAAGCTTAAGGACTGGCGACAGGTCAAAGTGCGATTGACGCGAATGGACCGGGAAGAACTGCGCGATCGTGTTCGGCAAGAGCTCAGCAAGCGGAAGGACGCGATGCTGTCGCGCCTGGGATTCGATTTCGCCGGAAGCTTGCGGAATTCATCCTTCTCCAAACCAGGATATTTTTTCTTCGGCCCGGATTCCATTGATTCCTTGGTGGTGCTCTTGCGTCAGCGGCTTCCCGGCCACGCGGAACAAATTGTTAAGCAGGCGGAAAAGATCTGTCGGCATCGCTTCGACCTTCTGGGCTACCAGGATCTCGACTACAGCAGCGTGATTGACTGGCACATCGACCCGGTCCACGGGAAACGGGCTCCCCTGAGACCGTTTTACAAGATGCGTTATCTGGATTTCGAAGAGTCTGGTGATAGCAAGATCACGTGGGAGCTTAATCGCCACCAGCACTTCGTCACACTGGCGAAGGCGTACCGACTGACGGGCAATCCCCAATTTGCGGACGAGCTCCTGCGACAGTGGCGCCAGTGGCAAGCCGATAATCCCTACCCGGTCGGCATCAATTGGGCCAGCAGCCTTGAAGTAGCATTCCGAAGCTTGTCCTGGATCTGGAGCTACCACTTGGTGGCAGGGGCTCGGAGTCTGGCCAATCTCCGCGACGAGTGGTTGCCCAGTCTGGCTCAGCACGGGCGCCATATCGAACGGTATCTGTCCACGTATTTTTCTCCGAACACGCATCTCCTGGGTGAAGGGGTTGGGTTGTTCTTTCTGGGTGTGTTGTGCCCGGAGCTTGCGGGCGCGGAACGCTGGAAGTGGCTGGGCTTGGACATCATTGTGCGCGAGAGTGGCCGCCAAGTGCGGGCCGACGGCTTCCATTTCGAGCGGTCGACTTATTACCACGTCTACGCGCTCGATTTTTTTTTGCATTCGGCTGTGCTGGCCAGCGTGAACAACATCCCCATCCCGAAGAGCCTTGAGCAGGCGTTGGAAAAAATGCTTACCGCCCTTTGTCTGCTGGGCCGATGTGGCTCGCCACCGCGATTCGGCGATGACGACGGAGGCCGTCTGTTCGATCCCCGGCGCAATCGCAGCGAACACCTGCTGGATCCGCTAGCTACAGGGGCAATTCTGTTCCACCGCGGCGACCTGAAGCGTGTGGCTGGCAATCTGCGGGAGGAGACGATCTGGCTGCTGGGCGCGGAAGGCGTACGGCGGTGGGACGAATTGGAAAGCACCCCGCACCAGATGGAGGCCACAGCTCTCAAGGACTCGGGTTTCTACCTATTGACGGCAGCAAAGCCGCCGGCGCAGCTTGTGCTCGACGCCGGTCCACAAGGTACGCAGAGCGGCGGGCACAGTCACGCAGATGCGTTGAGCATTTCCCTGCAGAGCCATGCTTCTCTGCTGATTGATCCCGGGACCTGCCAATACGTCGAGAGAGGCGGTGATCGAGACTTGTTCCGCGGAACAGCAATGCACAACACGTTGCGCGTTGACGGTACAAATCAGGCCGACCCTGCGGGACCGTTTTCCTGGACTCGTCTCGCGCAGACGAAAGTCGAGCAATGGATTCAAGGCCCGGGCTTCGACCTGCTGGTGGCCAGCCATGACGGTTATCAGCGGCTGCCTCAACCCGTCACGCACCGGCGATGGGTAGTATCGCTGAAAAACGGTCTTTATCTGGTGCGCGATGTCGTCGAAGGACGAGGCCGGCATCGTCTGGATATCTCCTGGCATCTGGGGCAAGACATGCAGCTGGTTGGACAAAACGTGTTTCGCGTCAAGGGCGCATCGCAAGGCTTGGCACTGGTTCCGGCGCAGGGACATGGTTGGGCAGAAGGGGTCCGCAATGAGTCCTGGTCGCCGGTTTACGGACAAAAGGCACCGATGACCGTGCTCAACTTCGGCGCGATTGCGGAACTGCCGACGGAGTTTGTCGTCATGCTTGTAGTACTGGAAGAGATCCATCCAGGTGTGAGATCCCTCACACGAATCAGCAGTTCGGAATCTGACTCGGCGGTCAGTGCTTACCATTACGCGGGCGAAGCCGGAGAGTATTCGTTCTTCTTCGGGGAGCCGGGGAACCCCTGGCGTCAGAATTCGGTGTCAAGTGATGCTGAATTTGTCTGCTGGAGCCGAAAGCCGGGAAGGGAGGATCATCTGTTGATTCTAGTTAACGGCAGCTATACTGAAATCGAAGGTATGCCCGAATTGCGCTGCAGAAAGGCTGTTCGGTGGTGTGAACTGGTTGTGCAAAGCGGGCGGAGGACGGTGTGGTCGTCGAATCCGGAAGCGGTCAAGGCAACGCCGGATGATTCGGGCCAGCAAGAGGCGCCGCTGAATAGAGGTGGCGCTTAGAGGGCGTCGAGTACGAAATTCCTATGTGCGGAATCTGTGGAATCTTTTTTACTGATCGAGACCGGCATGTAAGCCGCGATGCGCTGGCGGCGATGAATCGCCGAATCTTGCATCGCGGTCCCGACGACGAGGGCTATTTTGTCGAAGAGAATGTCGGTTTGGCGATGCGGAGATTGAGCATCATCGACGTCAAAACTGGCCACCAGCCTCTTTCCAACGAAACCTGCGACGTTTGGATCGTTTACAACGGGGAGATCTATAACTATGCCGCCTTGCGCGCCGATCTCGAAGCGAAGGGCCACCGCTACCGCACCCGCAGCGACACCGAAACCATTATCCATCTCTACGAACAGTACGGCCGCGATTGCGTGAAACATTTACGGGGCATGTTCGCCTTTGCCATCTGGGACCGGCGAAAGCAGACTCTGTTCGCCGCCCGCGACCGCCTTGGCATCAAGCCCTTTTACTACCGGTGGGAGGGGAGTACATTTCTGTTTGGTTCAGAAATCAAGGCCATTCTTGCTTTTTCGAATGTCACTGCCCAGTTTAACCGGGGTGCGCTGGCAGAATATCTCGCCTTCGGTTACCTGACCGGGCCGCAGACAATGTTTGCGGGAATCCGGAAACTGATGCCGGGACATACTCTGGAACTGGCAGAGCGAGGCGAGCCGAGCATCGAGCAATACTGGGATCTGAGCATGGAGACGGATGATGAACCTCACCCCCGCGAATACTATGTCAACACATACCGTGAGTTGTTTGAAGAATCGGTCTCTTCCCATCTGATGAGCGAGGTTCCCCTAGGAGTGTTCCTCAGTGGGGGTTTGGACTCCAGCGCGGTGGCGGCGCTGACGAAAAAGATTCGGCGAGATCGTATTCAGACGTTCTCAGTCGGCTACAGTGAGGAGGCATTTAGTGAACTGGGTTACGCGCGGGAAGTGGCGGAGCATATCCAATCGGAGCACCACGAAGTCCGGCTGAGCCGCGAGGAGTTTTTCGCCAGCCTGCCCAAGCTGATTTGGCATGAAGATGAGCCGCTGGTATGGCCGTCCAGCGTGGCGCTCTATTTTGTGGCTCGTCTGGCGCGTGAGCACGTCACCGTAGTGCTCACCGGAGAGGGAAGCGATGAGACCTTGGCGGGCTACACTCGCTATGCATGGACGCTGACTAACGCGCGCATGGACAGAGCTTATCGCACCGTCACCCCCGATACGTTTCGCCGGCTCGTGCGCAAGATGATAAAGGCTGGTCCGCTCGGCGCTTCGCTTCGCCGGAGACTAGAACATACCTTCCTCGTGCGCGATGGGAATTCGTGGCCCTCGTTCTACTACGATAACTTCTTTTCGACATTCTCGGCGTCAGAACAATCGGACCTGCTGACCCCCGAGGCTCTGACTGCGGGCGGGGACGCCTATGCCGGTTCGATGAGGGCGTGGGAAAGGTCGCAGGGTGATCTGCTGCATCGGCTGTTGTATTCTGACATCAATAGCTACCTCATCGAGCTACTGATGAAGCAGGACCAGATGAGCATGGCGGCCTCCGTCGAAAGTCGCGTGCCCTTTCTCGACCACGTGCTCGTAGAATTTGCCGCAAGCATCCCCGCGCAATGCTTGATTCACGGAATGGCTGGGAAGCTTATCTTGAAGCAATCGGTGGCAGGTCTCCTACCCGACGCCATCGTGTATCGCAAGAAGATGGGTTTTCCCACCCCCTGGGAATACTGGCTGGCGGGACCGCAACTGGATGATCTGGAACATATGCTGTCGGAGCCGCGGAGTACCGAGCGAGGGCTGTTCCGGCCCGAGGCGGTAAAGAGACTATTCGCCGAGCACCGCTCAAAGTCACAGGACCATGGTACCCGGATCTGGCGGCTTTTCAACTTTGAAACCTGGTTCCGGGTCATGATCGAGGGCGAGCCGACGGGAGTCGCTGCCATTTGCGCCAACTCAAGCCGGGCGCACGTGTTTTCGCCTCCGTGAGAAGCATCGAGTGGAGGCTCCAGCAGCCATCACGGTAGTTCGTCGGAAGATGCATCAATAGTGGGTCGCCCTATATAGTTCCCGATCTGCGTGGCATCTTGGCGGTGTCTCTCCGTGGAAGTGTCGCGTGGTTTCGAGTCTGGCCCACTGAACCGGTTGTGTTTATACTATTCGTAAGTCTAAGGTTGTGGACAGCGGAAGAGAAATTTCTGTTGATCTTTTCGCACCAACGTGCGAAATTGCTGAAAATAAATCATTGGCACGCGCTCCGGGGGAGTTTTGCTGACCCGATGCGATAATTCTTAACTCAATCGATCCTTTTCTGGATTCTGGAGAATCGTCCAGCGCATGAGTCGCTCGATCAGTGTCTTGGGCTTGATCGCACAAAGATATCGAGTGGTGAGCGCCGCCGCATGAAGATCCTCTGGGTCAAAGCCGGAGGCCTTGTCCCCCCGGACACAGGCGGCAAAATCCGTAGCTACAACATCCTCCGCCAGCTCGCCAATCACCATGATGTGACTCTCTTCTCTTTCTACGCCGCTCACGAAAACGACATTCACGCCGAACTGAAAGACGTTTTCCAGAAAGTGATCTGCATCCCGCTTGACTTGCCCCCGGAAAGGAGCTTCGGCGAATTGATGGACTATGGAGTTCGGGTCCTGTCATGCGACCCATACAACCTTACGAAGTATTGCCGTCCCAATGTACAACGGGAGTTGCGCAAGCTTCTGCTGCAAGAGGCGTACGACGTTATCCTCTGCGACTTTCTCGTCGCGGCTGGTGCTATCCCTTGGGACTGGCCTTGCCCAAAAGTGTTGTTTACCCATAACGTTGAAGCGGTCATCTGGCAGCGGCACTACGAAGTCGCAAGAAATCCCCTCTGGAAGATCCTCTCCTGGCGGGAATGGAAGACCACGGTTGCTAGCGAAGAACGCTACCTGAGATTAGCGGACCACGTTGTGGCGGTGTCCGACAATGACCGAAATGTCTTTGCCAAGTTTCTCGATCCCGCTAAAATCACCGTCATCCCTACTGGAGCTGACATCGATTTCTTCCGTCCGAGCGCCGAGCCGGAGACGCCGAACTCTCTCGTCTTCACTGGCTCTATGGACTGGCTTCCCAACGAGGACGCAATCCTGTTCTTCATCAAGGAAATTCTGCCACTCATTCGTCGCACGGTTCCCGGCGTCTCCCTTAGTGTTGTTGGTCGGAAACCTTCTCATCGGTTGCAGGACGCGGCCTCGTCCGAGCCCAACATTCAACTAACCGGCTGGGTCGAAGACGTCCGCCCCTATCTGGCCAAAGGAGCCGCTTGCATCGTCCCGCTGCGCATCGGCGGCGGTACGCGCCTCAAGATCTTCGAGGCTATGAGCATGGCCAAGGCAGTGATCTCCACGCCGATCGGAGCAGAAGGTCTCCCCGTCCGAGATGGCGAGCACCTGCTTTTAGCAGATAGCCCCACACAATTTGCGGAGAGCACCGTGAATCTCCTCGGCGACCCTGCGCGTCGGCGGCAATTGGGCATGGCCGCGCGCGATCTCGTCAAGGAAAATTACAGTTGGGGCAGCGTTGCCCGAAACTTCGCTGAAGTTCTTACGGCCGTGGTTGCCGAGTCGCACACCTAAGCCACGCTACTCCCGTGAAAACCGCTCCGCAATAGTTCCTCCACAGACTCTTGTTTGGTTAAATGCTCTGTGTGTGTATTGCATTTCCGTGACATCATCCCAGCGGCAATTGATCGCGAACCTGGACCAATGAAAATGCCTTCTGAAATCGTCTGCGGGTGGCCCGCGAGGCAGTCCCTTCTAAGGCGACGTCAATGCACCGCCCGCGGTTGAGCCACATCTCAAACTTCGCTCTTCGATTGCGGCCTACTCCGTGGCGCCTGCGATTTCCTCTGCTATCTTGGCAGCATCGGCGCCCAGATCTGTCTGACCTTCGCCTTTCCTGCGGTACGGGCTATCGCCTTTCAGGCGGAAGTCCAAAACGCTATCATTCTGTACTGCAGCAAAACCGATCCGTTTCACGTCTCCCGCACTGAAGTTTCCGCTCGGCCAGGCGCCATGAGGTCGGATCAATACATTATTGGTAAAGCGATATGGCTTCCAGCAACTGTCAAAAATATCTCTAGGAAAGCGCTGCCGGTACGCACAGTTCTGGGCCCCGCGCGCGCCTGTAGAAATAGCCTCATAGGCTCCCACATCCAGAATACTGTTCGAGATTGTGATATTCGACATCGGATTCCCACCTGTGGGCCCGCCCACGACGAACAGCATCCGCTCCGAGTGTGGCACAGTCACATGATCAATCGTCAGATCTTGCAGCGGCGAGTCATCGTTGGAGATCTGGAACGTAAATCCATTGCCCGCATATCGATTCGCATCGATGTCATCAATGATGAGGTCATGGATGCTAACGTGGCTCATGCCCCGCGAGACCCCGTGCAGTGCTCCGTCAGGGGTATTGGCCAGCTGCACGCCACTCCCGGAATGGCGCAGTACGCAATAGCGCACCGTGATGTCATGCACAACGCATTCGGGACATCGCGAATTCTGATTCTTCGGTGTAAGCAACAACTGGAAGCCCATTTGCGTGAATCCACCCCACGAGTTTTCCAAAACATTTCCTTCCACAAGGGCACGCGCAGCGTTCTTGAATTCTAGGTTGTTTTTCACGATGTAGGTGATCCCAATGAAATTGGGATCACGCCGATTCCACGAGGGCGGCTTGTAAAAGTAGTTCCGCCGGATTTCGATGTCCGTTGGTGTCGCGCTACCTCCTCCACCGCCAAACAGCACGCCTTCTCCCGCCGACTCCAAGTAATTGTTCACGATCTTGTACGTGCCACCCGCGACTGGTCCCGTGCCAGCCCACAGGGTTTGAGAGTCGGTGCAAGAACCGGTCCGAGCAACGCAGTGGAGATCGGAGAAATAGGAGTCGATTGCCGCGATATACGTGGCACCGGGGAAGGCGACTGCACGCGTCGTTTCATCTTCCGCTGTTCCGTGCATCCACGCCCGGTCGAAAATAATCTTAGTCCCGTTCTGCGCATTGACCAGGTCGTAGACGATGCCTCCACTCGCGGCTCGCGTGATCTCCAGGCCCATAAACCGGTAGTGGTCCGCTACCTTGATCGAGCGCCTCGGGGGCACAACCACCGTAGCCATTTCCTTTTTCGGGTTTGAGCATGCAAATGGCGGGCGGCCTTTCAACGAAGCCACCCCCGCATAGCATGGACTCGTCCGCGTACCCTCCTTGGGCAAGTCTCCGTCCGTACGGACCGTGATCCAGTGCGTGTCGTCACAACCTTTGGCGGGAAACTCGAAAGCTCCGACATACGAGGTTCCTGAGTGCAGAAGCAGCGTGTCGCCGCAACGTGCCTGTGCAATCGCCTTCTGCAAATCCTCTCCCGAAGACACCGCGATCTCCTTCCCGGGAGAAGGAGTAGCCGACAAGGCTGTGTAGAAACATGATTGCGGCAAAATCGCAGGCCCGTCCTTTTCGCCAAAGGCAGGAACATTTCCCGGCCTGCAGTAACGGTCATCCGAGCCCGTTCGAGGCCCGCTCTGAGCGCCTGAAATGACCGAAGAAAAACACACGAATGCCACGGCGGGCCAAATCGTAATTTTCATCTTCGTATGAGTATTGTGCTCTGAAATCAGCCGATTCGCGTCAAAAACCGTCCATAAAGCTCTTCCGTATTCTTCAGCTGTGCCTCGCGGGAGAATCGGTCTCCAACAAGGGTCCGCCCGCGCATTCCCAATTCTCGAGCTTCAGCCGGACTCTGAAGTAAGTGTATCACTCGCTCCGCCATCGCGCGATCATCGCCTGATGGCACCAGATAACCCGTCTCCCCCTCCACAATCGCTTCCCGCGCGCCGCCCACGTTGGTCGCAACAACGGGCTTGCCCGCTGCCATGTATTCCAGAATCGAATTGGAAAAGCCTTCAAACTTGGAACTCAACACGCAAACATCCGAAATTGCGAGCAGTTCGCCAACGCGGTCACACCGTCCAAGGAAATATGTGCGATCCGCAATGCCGAACTCCCCGGCCAGACGCCGCATCGGCTCGATCAACTCTCCTTCCCCCGCCAGCACAAAGCACGAATTCGGTAGGCGCTCTTTCACCCGACGTGCTGCTCGTAAGAATGTGGGATGATCTTTTACCGCATGCCGCAAGTTGGCCACGATGGTGACGAATTGAATGTTTCCATCGGTCGGCAGCCTAAGTTGCTTCACGAGCTCGACTCGGTTTCCCTCCGGTACAGAGGCGACTCTGTGCAGATCTATCCCGTTATAGATGATGCGAACCTTCTCGGCGCGAACCCCTTCCTCCCCCAGTTGCACCGCTACTGCCTTCGAGTTCGCTACTACAACTTGAGCCAGCCCATACGCTCGTCTCTCCACCCACTTTTGCGCGGGCGTTCGCATCCCCCCCAGCTCACGACGCGAAGCAATGCGCACCGGTACTCCGGCCAGCGCTGCCGCCGCCATCCCGAACACATTGGAATAGAAATCGTGCGTATGCACTATGTCGATCTTCGACGTCTGCAACCTCGCCGCGCATCGCCGCAGTTGTACAGCCATGTTCCAGTCGTAGAAGCTCGTCAGCGGAAACGTGGGCACATCTCGGAATCCCCATCGCTCCGCTTCTTCTCGCAGAATTCCTTTGGGATCGAGCACCGCTAATTCCACATCGAAGCGGCTACTCTGCTTCATCAGCCCCGTAAGCTGCACAGCCTGGCGCTCTGACCCGCCCAGTGCAAAGGTCCCAATCATATGCAACACACGCGCGCGTGTGCCTGGTGCCACCGTCGCGCCGCTCAACTCGGCCTCTGATGGAACGTTTTGCACGCTCATGATGGCAGTCTTTAGGACTTAGGACGAAGACAGCAACAGGATTACCCGCGCGAGCCGTCTCGCACCTACGGGCACGGCGTCCCGTACAGACTACGAACTTCAAGAAACTGCTGTGCCAAAGCTGAAAAAACCGGAAACCACCGGATCTTCGCCGAACGATCAAAGCGTTCCTGCAAATACTACTCGACCAAACCCTTTACTCCCATACGGATTGAGATATCCCCCTGCAGAGTCCGCGGCCCCAGCAGTACCGGTAGAAGATCGTTCTTCAATTCCCCTCGCCACCAACGCATCGGCGGCATCGCCAAACCCCATTTCAGCGGGCGCTCACACTCGTTGAGCCATTTTCCGCGAAAGATATTTTCGTACCCCACCCCGCAACTCTTACTCCCCGAAGGAAATTTGCCTACCCACTCCAACAACTCATGGCCCAAAATCGGACCACGCACTTCGGGGACGACGCCGACCTTTTGCGGTCGACTTTCGACAGAACACACACACGCCCAATGGTGAGAGCGTTTCCATTGTCGGCAAAGGCTTTGCGAGCCAAATAAGCGCGGTTCGCCGATAATAGCGTGGGGACCGGATGGAGCCCCGTCAATTTCCGCTATGTTACCACGTCAAAAAGTGGGATGTCGCGGGGAATGAAGGACTCCACGTGGCCTGTGCATGAACCCTGTGCGTGAATAAGAAGACTCAACGTACGCCACTGACGGCGGCCAGAACCGCGTCCACATCGGCGCCGAGGTCTGTGCCGTCGTTGGCCGCACCTGTCGCCGGACTGGCAGGCAGCAGATGGTAGTCGCCACCATCGCCGTTGTTAAAGTTCACGAAGGCGATCGCGGCCGCAGAATAAAAAAAGTTACCGGTCGGCCAAGAGGACGGCGGGTAAGCCGACGGAGATTCGAGGATAGCATTGTTAGAGAATATGTATCCCGAGAAGCACCGATCCAATGTTTTCAAGGGTACGTCATAGTAAGCACAGTTGGACGCTCCATCTGTACCGGTAGACCAGACCGGAGCGTTACCGCTAGCGACAATGCTATTGGTGAAGATGAAGCCAGGCATTTTCACCGTGTCGGGGGCGCCCATCACGAACATCATGTGCGGTGGAAACGCTGTAACATGGTTGATGTTCAAGTCCTGCAGCAACGGCTTGGCGATCGTCGAAACCTGGGCAAAAGTGCCCTCGCCCGCGTACTTTACCCCGTCGATGTCATCCACGATTACGTCGTGAATGCTGTAACGCATACCCTGCAGGGGGACGCCGTCCGGTCTTTCCAGAACGTTGCCGATCTGGAAACCTCCCGCCACGTGACTGATCGTGACGTAGCGCACAGTTACGTCGGTGACCAAGCAGAGAGGACAAACGTTCTCATTCCCAGACATCTGATTCTTGGGAGTGATCAGGATGGAGTAGCCGACCTGCGAGAAGCCGCCCCAAGTGTCCTCCAGCACATTCGAGTCGAGCAGGACACGCTGCGCATTTTTCAGTTCAAAGTGATTCTTCACGAGAAAGGCCGGGCTCGAGAATCCCGGCTGGCCTTTCATCCAAAACATCGGTTTGAACAGATGATTGAGGCGGACCTCAATGTCAGACGGGGGTTGGGTTGCGGGTCCACCGCCGAACAGGATGCACTCCGCGGCGGCCTCAAGAAAGTTGTCAACGATGCGGAACGGCCCGCTCGGCAGTGAGCCGATCCCTCCCTGGATGGCCTGCGAGTCGGTGCAAGTACCCTCCACTCTGCAGTGAAGATCGGAGATATAGGAATCCTGCACAGCCACGCTTGTGGTGCCGCTCAGGTCGACTCCACGCCGGGTGTCGTCCTTTGGCGAGCCATGAATGTAGAGGCGATCCAGCACGATCTCGTCTGCGGAGCCGTCCTGTTCCGGGGCGACGAGTGCGACCACAGACTTGCCGTTGTTTGCGACGCGTGTAATTTCCAGTCCGAGCAGACGGTAGTGGTTGGCTCCGTTGGCAAAAATGATAGGACCATTTCCCGCGCCCGAGGAGGCGATGGTCGCCAGCAGTTGCTGCGGCTGGGTACAGGGAAACACGGGCCGACCAGGCAGAGACGCGATGCCTGCATAACAGGGCGTCATGCGCGTTCCTTCGGGGGGTAGACTGGCATCGGAAGTGCTGGTGCGGACAGTAATCCAGTGCTGGTCGTCGCAGTTCTTGGCGGGCAGCGTGAACTGGCCGATGAAGGTGGCCCCGGCCTCCAATTCGATGGTGTCGGCGCAGCTCGCATTGTCCAGCGCGGCTTGCAAGTCACCCCCCGCCTTCACGGTAATCAAGGAGCCGAGTGAAGGAGTGTCAGCGAGCGTGGTACTCAGGTACACGCGGGGTAACTCGGCGGGCCCGTCAAAATTGCCAGTCGTGGCCGACACGGCCAGTGTGAAGCTCCGCGTTGTGGAGTTCGACGCGGCATCGGTCACCTTTGCCGTGAAGGAATACACTCCCTGCTGGCTGGTCGTACCCGCGAGGGCGCCGGTCGTAGCCTGTAACTGGATGCCGGGCGCGAGGGACCCTGCAAAGATCGACCACTGATACGGCGGAGTTCCGCCGCTTGCGGAAAGATTTGCGCGGTACGGGGTATCGACCAAAGCTCCCTTCAGCGATGAAGTCGCGACGGCGAGTTGCGACGGAAGCTGAATCGTTACCAAGCTGGTGGCATGTTGAGTCGAGTCGGCGATGCTTGTCGCCGTGATGGTGATCTGGGTTTTGGTATTTGCCGCAGGTGCGGTGAAGGTGCCGTTGCTGGAAATCGAACCGGCCGACGCCGACCAGGTCACGACAGAGTTGCTGGTCCCGCTCACGGTCGCAGTGAATCGCTGCTGTGCCATCGGGCTCAGAGTAGCGGTGAGAGGGGAAATAACTACGTGGATCGGGGAAGCAGGCTGAATCGTCACCAAGCTACTGGCATGTCGAGTTGAGTCGGCGACGCTCGTTGCCGTAATGGTGATCTGGGTTTCGGTATTTGCCGCAGGTGCGGTGAAGGTGCCGTCGCTGGAGATCGAACCAGCCGACGCCGACCAGGTCACGACGGAGTTGCTGGTCCCGCTCACGGTTGCAGTGAATCGCTGCTGCACCGTCGGACCCACGGTGGCGATGCGAGGCGAAACAGATATTTCGATCTGCGCCGTAGGCTGAGGTGTTTGCGTCAAATTACTCGCGCCACAGCCGACCGCGATAACCAACACCTCCCAGATGAGCACGACGGCCGCGATGCGCTGGAGAGTCCAAGCAAACCTCCGCTGCGAGCGCGACAACCTGGGGGATACTCCTTGCAAGACCACTGGACTGACCTCGATTTGGATTATTGGGGGGACCTAATCGTTCGGTCCTGCATTCACATCGAAAGGTATCGAACCTTAACTCGCGCAGATAGGTAACAAAAGGTCCTGAACTAGGGGGAGACAGGAGCGCGCGCGGCGGAATATCTACGAAGTTTGTGCTGTAGGGCGAACAGCCGAGTGCGCTGGCAACGCACGGCGAGAGACATTTGGGAAGCCAGGGGGCAATGGGAAGAGCCGTATCGCGGCGGCCTTGATGCCTAGCTCGTCGCCGAGCCGGAAGCGAGACCACGGCCCGGATCAAACGCAAACTTTTCTGCGTCGCCGGCCACGAACTGCATGGCCTACTGCTGTGACTGTCGGCGACGCCAAAGGCGCGCCCCCAAGACGGTGAGGCGTGGCGCGATTCGCAGGGTAACCAGCACAGCGCGAAGCTTCGCGGTCGACGCAACAGCATTGGCGCGGCTCAGGAATTCGTAGGCTTTGTCCCGCTCTCCTGCCAGCAGGAATGCCTTCCCCTCAATCAAGTCAAGAGCAGCCTGTATTTTTCGCAGTCTCTCCGCGAGCAACGCACGTGTGCGAGGGCTCAGATCGAGATCTCGATCCAGTTTTCTGAGTGATTGGACTTCGCCGGCTAGCAGGCTTGCCGGAGCCGATCCCTGGCTATTGGGGCGCACATTGCGGTTCAAAAGCACTTGGCGCTGATAGGCGATCTTGCCACCGGCGTAAACGACACGCAACCACAGATCATGATCTTCAGAATAGCGAATCTCTTCGTCAAAAAGACCTGCTGCCGTCACTTTTCGCCTGCGTACTACGGTTCCCGAGGTGATGGGCTGAGATTGCAAAACGAGAAGGCTCTCGAACGTTACCGGTCCGGTCGAGGGGCAAAGTTGCATGAAGGTTTTGCCCGCATTGTCTGCGTCCCCCTCAAAAGCGGCGTCACAATACACCATATCCAACTCAGGGTTACTGTGCAGGAATCCGAGTTGCTCTGCGAGGTAGCGCGGCAACCAGACGTCATCGCTATCCAGAAAGGCTAGGAATTCTCCCCGCGCTTGCTGGATGCCCAGATTGCGAGCCGCACTGGGTCCCCGGTTTTGCTGTTTGAGGTAGATGATGCGGGGAAGGTAGGGCGCTATCGCCAGCTCCATCTGCTTGCTGTCCGGCGACCCGTCATTAATCACAATGACTTCAAAATCGGTGTAGCTTTGCGCGAACACAGAGCCCAGTGCCATGCCAATGTGGCCCGCCGTATTGTAGGCGGGGACGATTACAGTCACTGCAGGCGATCCGGGCCTCTGCTTTGCTTTGTCGTTGAGCATCAAGAGAAAGGGAAAGCGAGTTGGATTCTCATCAGTGGGCTGAGTGCGTCTGGCCAACCTCGCTGGTTACCACTGGATATCCGAGCGTCGACATCAGATTTCCCCAGGTCGACTCGATCTTTGATACCAACGCTCCCGCTAGACCCGACTGCCATCGGCCGCTGATCGCCGGGCCGACGAATGGGATGTCCTTGCGATGTTTTTTCGTCGCGACCCACCGATCCGATTGGGTTCGTTCCATCTCTCGCATCCGATCCGGCGAGCTGGCTTCGATCGCTTGCTTCAACCGCTCCGGCGTGGTTTCCAGGCCCAGGAAAGTTGCGATTCGCTTTAGTTCCTGTTCGGTGTTGCTCTTCATGTCTTCATAACGCAGCAGCAGGAAGCCGCTGCGGTTCTGGCGAGTGTAAACCCAGCTCGCCACGTTTTCACCCCAAGTGCCCCAGCCGGCCGAGATCAGCCTGCCATTGACAAAATCGTCCACGTAGTCGGCGAGCGGATAACTGTCCGCAATCTGCCGGTATTTTCTCTGAAAGTCGTAGTAGGATAGCACCAAATCGCGAGGGTCGCGCACAATGTAGAGCACACGCCGGTAACGCGGGTCAAAGTACGTATGACTCTTGATGATTCGGGGCCGGGGTGTACGTTTCAACGCACGATTGGATTGCGAGGATGTATCCGGGATCAGACGCTCAATGTTGGTGAATGTTACATTTTCGGAAGGGAAAACCAGGTTTGCGATGAGAAAGCGAGTCCAAGTGTTTCCGGATCGAGGATACGAAACAACAAAAGTATCGTCCGGATATACCGCCAAATTGCGGTCTGCAACATCGACCCCTAATAGGTATTTGAGAACAACTTCAATTCCGTACTTCATTGAGGGAGTCCCATCACGTCTAGGAGTGACGGCTTGGCGTCTCGAGGCGCACTGGTAACAGTCTCGTATCCCAGCGCTCGCATGATGTGGCCCCATGCCTGCTCGATTTGCGCCACGGCCTCGTGGGGCAGACCGGACTTCCATCCTCCGGCCACGGCGGCGCGCACGAAGGGCAGGTCTTTGCGAGTTCCTTTGGTCGAAGCCCATTTGTCCGCCTGCAGGTTTTCAAGCTTGCGCATGCGATCCGCGGAACTCAATTCCACCGCCTTCGCTAACTGCTCGTGATCGGTCTTGAGGCCGAGCAATAAGGCGATCTTCGCCAGTCCCTCCTCCGGGCGCTCTTTTAGATCTTCGTAGCGCAGCAGCAGGAATCCGGGCGTGTTGTAGCGAGCGATGAGCCAGCTACCTACGTTTTGCCCCCAAGATCCGAACTCGTTGACGTGTCCGATCACGGACCGCTGCACGAACTCCTCAATGGGATGTCCGGTCTGAATTATGCCACGCTTGATTTGAAAATGGTATTGCGAGAGCACCACATCACGCGGATCGCGAACAATGTAGACCACCCTTCTATAACGGGCGTCGAAGGGATGATGGCTCTTCATGATTCGCGGACGAGCGCACTTCTTTAGGAAATTCCGCGTCCGTAGGTCGGGATCGGGGCTGACATGGTCGATGTTGAGAAACGTTACCGGTTCCTCGGGGTGAATCAGGTTCGCGACCATAAATCGGGTCCAAGTGTTACCCGACTTCGAATAGGACGCGATAAACACGTCATCCTCATAGATCGTAAGATTGCGGCCGGGCTTGTCTCGGCCGAGCAGAAGGTCCATCCCGTAAACTAGCTTGCGGATCATCGCGTTTCTTACCTCCGTCGTCAGACGCTGGGCCCGGGTTGGTGTCAAACCTGGTCTTATGTTTGCCGCTTTATCGTTGCGCAAACCCACAATATCAGAACTCGCGCTCGGGAACTGCAAATGGGTATTGAACTCTGGGGAACATCATCTCAGCCATTTGCGGACGGGCAGGAGGGAAGTTAATGACGGGTCGGGCCGAATTTCACAAACCGAGGGAACGGAAGTCAATGAGTGCGGCGCTGGAAAACGTAGAGGTCCCGCGCCGTAACCTGCACGTGGCGGAGGCCGAGGGGGAGAAGGCGAAACGCGAACAGAAGGTGCCTCGTCCGCCAACCCCTCAGTACCCTCTCAAATTCGAAATTACCCCTTGTGTAAGGGGAGTGATCAGCCCGCTGCTCAGCAATTCATACACGCGTCGGTTCGTGCCCGGGTGAAAGAACTGGGGCACGAGAAGCGTCTGAAAGCGTAGCTCAATAACGATGCCGATGATTTGGTGATCTGCTGTCGTGCAGGAGGGCACTGGTCATGATGCGGAACATAATGGCGAGGCTGAAGCTGACGGTGAACGAAAGTAAGACGCGGTCTGTCGACTGCCGGAAGAGAAGCTCGACTTTTACGGGTATGCGTTTGGTCGATTCTACTCGCCCAAGACGGGGTTGCCCTATTGGGGCACGTCTCCGTCCAAGAAACGAGTGCAGCGTATTTGTGAGGCGATCAGCGAAGTGACTCGACGGAATCAAACCCGGGGGAACGCTGGTAGAAGCGCTTGATCGAAAGATTAATGGCTGGGCTAGCTACTTCCGCCTGGATCCGGTTTCTCCCCGCCGCACAATCTACGTTCTGGGCTTGCCCACGCGCTGAGCTGTCTCGAACATCCGGCGGACGGTATCCATGTCCTTCGGCTGGACCTTCCCGGCAGGAATCCGCATCTTCGCGACTTCTTCCAGTTTGTTCAGAATGTCGACCAGCGCAAATGAGTCGATGAGTCCGGAAGAAACCAGGGGCGTATCCTCACTGATCTGCAAACCCTCGCGGACAATTGTCTTCATTATGAATTCTATAATCTGCTGTTTTTGATCGGTCATCATCGATTCGCTCCGTTGCCGTCGCGTTGGAGTTCGGGGTGCTCGGAAATCAACTTTTCACGGGTTGTGGCGCGCGCCGACTTACCGGCGGTACTTTTGACGATCCAGCGTGGGGGCTTTAGGTAGACCGCACGAACCGAGACTCCGAGTTCCCCAACCACCGCATTCCGTATGGCGCTTTCAATGGGCAAAGGATTCTTCAGCTGTTCCTCATCGGTCACTTCGGCAACCACGACGATATCTTCTGTCCCGAGGTCCCGATTATAGAGACCAAAAGCAACAGCTCGCCCGTCGTGAATGGCAGGATGGCCAAAGGCAATTTCCTCAACATCCTGGGGATAGATGTTCTTGCCGGCAACGATAATCAGGTCCTTCTTGCGACCCACGACGTAAAGTTCCCTGTCGAGGCAGAACCCCACGTCCCCAGACCAATAGAATCCGTCGCGCAGGGCTTGCGCAGTTAGGTCGGGGCGGTTGTAATAGCCCTCCAGCATCGAGTCGCTGCGAATCAAGATCTCACCCACTGCGCCCTCGGGAAGATCCTCGCCGTTGGCGTTGGCGATGCGTACGTGATTCTCGGGAAGACACTGCCCAGAGGACATCAGACAGAGTGCTCTTGAGTGGTCTGCTCGAACTGGAACCACGATCCGGTCACTGTAGAACTTATCCCCATCCACAGTAATCCGGCACGGACCTGATTTGCCGTTGATGCCGGACTGCGTCACTGCAAAAACGTTTTCCGCCATTGCGTAGCAGGCTTGCAGGGCCTCCCGGCGTAGGCCGTGATTTTTGTAGGCCTCAAAGAATTCATCCATGCTGGAGGCGCGCACCGGTTCCGAACAGTTGATCAATGCGCGCAGGCTATCCAGGTTCAGTCCGGGATAATCCTCCGGATCCACTCGGCGGCTGACAAACTGGTAAGCGAAATTGGGAATCCAAGTCAGGGAACAGCGGTACTCGGAAATCAGCTGAAGCATGCTTCCCGGGTGCATCACCCAGTCGCTGGGCGACTGCATGACGATCGCCAGATGGCAGACCATGGGCAAAATGAAACACGCAATAAGGCCCATATCGTGATAGAGCGGCAGCCAACTGTAGATCCGATCTTGCGGGCCAACGCTCAAAGCTGACGCCAGATGACTCAACTGTCTAAGGACTGCGGCGTGGGACAGCGCAACTCCCTTCTGCAATCCGGTAGTGCCGGCGGAATGCTGAATAAATGCCACGTGATCTGGATCGGCTTCAGGAAGATCAGCCGGCTCGACGCGCGATTTCGGTCGCGCACCCGAGCGCAACAGGCGCGACTGGCCGGTCAAGCTGACGCACTGAAGGAGCTCCTCGGGAAAGCTCTCATCGAGGACGATGAGTTTGGCCCTTAGATTGGCCGAAACTCCTGCCAGTCCAAACCTGTACTTCGCTGGGTCGACTTTGAAAGTTGGGTAGGCAAGTATGGCGGGGACCGCCCCCAAAAGCATGGCGCCGGCGAAGGCCGTCATCAGTGGAACACCTTGGGGCATGATTAAAATAACGGTGTCACCGTATTGCAGGCCTTGTCCCCTGAAATAAGCGGCCTCAGCCTTAGCCCAGTTGGTGAATTCACCGAAGGTCACGCTTTCACTTTCGCCTTCGCCCTGCCACATGGTCGCGAAAGGCTGGTTCGGGGGAGCTGCCAGCAACGCCTCGGATAAGGTCCGGAAACGGGTTAGAGAGAGCGGAGTCGCTGTGGCTGGCATCAGCGTCCCTCGTCCTTGCGCTGAGAGCGTATGGTCTGAAGGCTTCGGAACATGTTTTCCGCGATCACGGAGTTGGCTTCGGGGCCAACATGCGTGATGTCAATGAACAGCCGTTCACTATGGTCCTTGAAAATGTCACCCAGGTAGTAAAAGCCAGGACGCTTGATATTTCGAGCCATTCGATAAATCGAGTCGAACACAAGCCGGATTCCGGGGTTGCGATGCTCGGCTGAGTCGTTGACCTTTTCCTCCTCTGGCGTCAACGGCTTCGGACCGACCAAAGTCGTCGGCTGCCAGAAAAATGCGCACCGGAAACCAAATCTCTGGCCAAGAGCTTCAGCTATGTCCATGTTCTTGGTGTAACTCTCATATGTTTTCTGCGCCACCGCGTTAGCATCGTGTTCCGACCGCACGCGAATCTGTTCTTGCGCGCTGCCGTTGCTGAGTTTGGCGGCGATGATCTGCAACAGGCGATAGGTATTAGTTTTTCGGAGATACTCAAAACCAGGCTTCCGCAGTGCGCTAGCCTCCTTGAACCAGATTGTCATGCGCTCGTAGTTTCCGTGAACATCACCCTTGTCGGTTTCGTAGGGCAAGAACACATCAGGCACCCCATCGTAGAAGACCACCAGATCCGGTTTTTGCGGGTTCGATTTCAAGGCAAGCATGAGTTGAACGAGTTCCTGCGTGCAGACCCAACCTGATTCGGCATAATTTATAACGCACACCTTCTGACCGGACTTCTCGTATTTCTGGGCGATAAGTGAGGGGAGGGTTCCCCAGTCCGGCTCGCCCATACCCCAGAAAGTCGAGTTGCCGAACATCCAGATCGTATAGGCGCCGGGGATGCAATCCGTGTAGTAAGTGCTGCGCAATCCTTCCGCGTCCACGTTCACCATTTCGCTCTTGAATGGCTCTCCGCGCCAGACCACAAAGGCCTTGTACTGCATCTCGGCCCTTGAGGCTTGCCATTGAGGCCAGAGTCTTCGGGCCAAGGCCTGGTCCTTGTACACGGAAGCCGGAGGACTCGCCATCTCTTTCTGCGAGGGTGTCTGGTATTTGAGAATAAGATATGAAATTCCTTCGCCCGAGACCAGCAACAGCGCGCATATGAAGAACGCAATGGAAAGCCTTGGCAAGAACTCATTGAGGCCCTGCTTGTACGCGCTTCCGGTCGAAACCGCACTTTCTGCCGTTGTTGACAAGTTCCGCTCCGCTTCAGAAAAGTTGATACAAGAAAGGCGAGTTAAGATTGGTCTGCTGGATCTGTATGACCAAGTAGGCGTACATAGCTAGTACCGCGACTAGTGGTGTTACCCAGACCCATCTTTCCTGCCAGAGCACGACCAAGCTTGATTGGAAAAAAGCATTGGCCGGCGTTGCCACCCGATCCAACAGCCCGGTCACGCCCGCCACCGCGAAATATCCCACCGCTATGCAAGTGGTGAGCAGGTAGAAGTTTGAAGGCAGGTGCCGATGAGCATATCCACCCGGATGGGCGATTGCTCGAAGCATCGCGAAAGCCTGGTGGAGATTCTGGGCACGAAAGAAAATCCAGCCGAGACTTATGCCGCTGAATGTGGCCAACCAGCCCATGGGGGCCATGACCAACTCGGGAACTTTCAGCCCGGCACCGGCGAACAGGCGTTGCCATAGCCGGTGCAGAACCAGCAATAACCCCTGGAAGGCACCCCAGAGAAAGAACAACAGCGTACCCTTGTGCCAAAGGCCAAACAAGATCATGGAGATCAGCAGGGAAAGGCTTCGCCACCAGAAACCACGCCGCCGGGTGGCCAACGGCATAAAGAGGAAATCCCGTATCCAGAAAGACAGAGACATGTGCCAGCGGGTCCAAAAAACCGAGGGCGTCGAGGAAAGGTAGGGACGCTGGAAATTCTCTGGTAGCTCGAAGCCGCAGAATCTTGCCGCGCCGATTACCAAACTGGAGTAGCCTGCGAAATCAAGAAAGAGCTGGAATCCGTACCCGACTGCCAAGAACCACACATCGATGCCGCTATAGCCACCTGAAGTTCGGGCGAAACCTGCGTTTACTCCCTGGCCAGGCACGAGCCCAGCGGCTTCCACACGCGCCAAAGCCAGCATCAACAGGCCGAGACCCATCCGACGCATTCCGATGCAGAGATCTTCCCAGGATGGAGCTTGCCGCCGTCGAAACTGAGGCAGCATGCTCGAGAGCCTGCAAATTGGGCCGGAGATCACCGTCGGCCAGAAAGCCATGAACAGGCAGAACTCCAGCAAAGAAGGATCAAGGTTTTCCTCCCGGTAAAGCTCGAGCAACCAGCTGAGCGCCTCAAAAGTCCAGAAGGAAATTCCGAGCGGCAGGGCGATATGCTGCAAACCGGATCGTAGGGAGTGGAACGGAACCGCCGTGGCAAAACCGGGGAGATACTTGAATGTACCGAGCAAGACCAAATTGAAGGCGATGCCAAGCCACAAGCGTCCGACACTGACGCGGTGCTGCAGGTACCGACCCAGGGCATAATTTGAGACTGTGCTCAAGACTAATAGCGCCAGGAACCACTTTCCCCAAGTGGCGTATAGGAGATAACTCAGGCCCAGGAGTATGAGCTGACGAAGCTGCGTTCGGCGTACTAGCACGAGCGTTACCCACGAAAGGGCAAAGCCCAGGACGTATATCCAGAGTTTTTCCATGGCCAACAGTCTTTCTTCGCTCAACCTGACGGAGGCGAAGAAGCTTTTCCTACGCGTCTCAGCGGCTAGACAAGCACACTGCAGATGGTGCATGTCCTCTTGGGAAGGAATGCGTGCCGTTGACACAATATTATAACGAACTACGCTTCTGCGGCGAGGAAGAAAACGGTTGGGTAGTGGCTGAATTCAGCCACTACCAACGGTTGAACCATAGCGGCTAACCATGGCGGCTGTTGTTACCGCTGGGCATGCAGCGTGCCCCCAGTGAGAAGGCGCGCTGCTCTATTCCGTGGCCTGCTCCAGGTCGGCTAGGAATCCAATCGCCGTCGGTGGGTGACTCGATTGTCCAGGGGCCCGCAGGCCGTTGTTCCGACCGCGCTTGGCTCTCGTCGTTCTTCTTCCGAGTATTACTGTTGGGCATGGAGCGACTTCTGGTACGAGCCAGCTCCATCCGGCGCAGCCATAATCCCAGTCGGGACTGTTGAGCCGAACCTACATCCGCCTGCTGTGCAATCGCAGCTCGCGGATTTTCCGCACATGCTCATCGCTGGTGCCAAACCGGTCCCCAGAGGTCCCGAATACTCAATCTCCGCGCTCGTGGGCCTGTAGAATTGGCGACCACAAATCATCCGAAAAAGGGCTAGTGCCATTATCCCGGTGTCGTGGAGGAAGTTCCATTGTCGGGCTGCATCTAGCCTGGAACGGCCCTTAGTCCTCGCATTAGCCGAAATAAGCGGTATAGGGGCAGGCAGTAACATCTGTCTGGTCAAACGTCCGGTGGAAAAGTGTCGCCCTGCGTGGCAGCGACTGTTCCCGGTCGCAGTCGTTCTTCTAAGGGCACAAGATCGCCAACATGGAGAGCTTCGCCGGTTGCGTACGCCCACGCGCAGCAGGCGCCGTAAACGAGCCCGCCGGCAAGCAATTGCACCGCCAGTTGCCGATAGGTGTGAGCTACAAACCAGTGTTGCATGAGCAGAAGCACCGCTACCATGGGCGCGGACAGCATCAGAGGCAGAAGATACGCCTGGCGCAAGAATGTCGAAACCCGGATCCCCAGTCGCGAGCACAGGTGGAAGGGCATGAACAATATATATGTGCCAAGCAGCGGAATCGCCGTGCCTAGCGCGTCGCCGATGATTCCATAAGGTCTTACCAGCAATATGCTGAGAATCAGATTTGCAGTTCCTTCGATCAAGGTAACCACCGCCAGTTTCCCGTGTTTGCTGATGCCAAACAACACACGTCCAGAGGCTGACTGGACCAACATCAGCGTGTAGGGAAAGATGAGAGTCAGCAGCACGGGATAGGCTTGCGCGACATACCTTTTACCGACCCACACTTCGATGATGGATCTTCCCAGGATCACAAAGACAGCGGTGATGGGTAACGTGGTAAAGGCGCAGGCACGATTTCCTGCGACAAAAATCTTTCGCAGGCGGTCGATGTTTCCCGCGGCGTCTGACTGGCTTGACATGGGAACAAAAATCTGAGCAAGACTGCCCACCACGTCGCCGGCGTAGTCGACCAGTCGCGAACCCGCGTAAAAATAAGTGATCGCAGCCGAAGACACAAACGTGCCGATGACCAAGGCATCCGTTTTGAATCGGAGCCGACCTGCCACCATAATCATGAAAGTGATCGAACTGTAGTTCGCCATGTGGCGGAAAGTTTTCTGGTCGACGTACTTCCATGAAAATGTGACCGGTAACACCCGAAGTGCGACCATTCCGCGAACTACAGAAGCAACGAGCGGCAATCCTACGGTGATTAGGGCGACGGTGAGCAGACCGTAGCCGTGGTTCAGAAAGAAAACGATCAGCACGACCCGCAGCAAAGTAGAAACGACGTTGGTCCAATTCAGGATGTAGAACTGCTGCAAACCCTCGAGAATTCCTCCGAATACGCCGAGTGGGAAGCCGAGTGCCACCGAGCTACCCACCAGCAAGAGAAGCCAGCGAGCGGTGGACTGAAAACCCGGTGCAATGTGGAACACACGATCCACGTAGACGCATCCAACCAGAGTGATCAGCAGGCTGAGGGCTGCGACGCAAGTGTAGGTGAACATGCTGGTGCTAATCAGCCTGCTGGCCTCGTCGATATCACGCGTTGCCGTGTACTTCGAGACGTACCGAACGATGGAAGAACGAATCCCAAAATCGAAAATCCCGTAGTAGCCCGTGAGCGAAAAAATCAGAACCCAAATGCCGAAAGCCGCGTCTCCGAGCCGGTGTAGAATAAAAGGGGAAAGAAAAACCCCGATCAGGATATTGAGCCCGAGGGAAAACCAGCTCGAGCCCACGTTTTTGATGATCTGAGCCTTTTCCAGCTTACGCATATGCCTGCTTGGCGGTCTTCATCGGACAGGAGCGGAGAGTTTTGTCAGTTTTTCTATCATAAGCTAAGAAAATTGCAGGACAGGCCTGGGCGATACACTTCCGTAACGGACTTTGCCGAGGCAACGGTCGAGCCCATGCCTTCGGCGGGCGGTGACCGGAACTACATCCTGACGGCCCAATTTGCTGTTAGCAACGCCTTCTTACGCCCCCATCGTCACGCGCCAGCCGTCGGTTGTTTGCTTAGTTCCTGGTTTCCGCCGCGGCGAGATGAATGTGAGATTCAACCACAGAGAACAACTCGGTCTTCAGATTTGGTCCACCGGCGAACAAACCGGAGATGAGCGGATTTCGATTATTGGCCGTGAGAGCCGTTTTGTCGAGCGTGCTGACAAATCCTCCTCCGCTGAGCACCAGGGCAGCACCGGCAACGACGTCCCATTCGTTCTTTGAAGTGAGCGTGAAAGTGACGTCCGCGAGCCCAACGGAAACGAGCGCCAATTTGTAGGCGACGGAACCCACGGCACGAATCTTGAACCCTGCCTTTCCAAACGGCTTCCATTCTCCGCGTTTCACCTCGCTGCGACTGGCGAGAACGAGCGCTCCGTCCAGACTGGTGCGTTGGCTGGGACGTGCCGACTGCCCGTTGTAGAGGACGCCGGTGCCGATGGATCCGAGGAAGGTCTCCCTCGTGGCGGGGTTGTAAATTCCGCCCGCGACTGGTTTCCCGTTCTCCACGAACCCGATCGAAACGCAGAACTCGGGAATACCCTGCACAAATTCACGTGTACCGTCGAGAGGATCGACCACCCAAATGCGCGACCGCTGCAGGCGAATGGGATCGTCCACACTCTCTTCGGAGAGCCAGCCTTCCCCTTCGCGCAGAAGTTCTTTGCGCAGAACCGCGTCGAGCGCGCGATCTGCCTCTGTTACGGGATCGTGCCCGGTTTTGTATTCAACTTCAACGGCTCCTGGAGCGAAGCGGCCAAAAACTGGGCGCGAGGCTTCCAGTGCGGCCTGAATACGCTGCAATATTTGAGCGTGAGAATTTGATTTCATAATCTCGCGATCTTCCTGCGATGATCTTCTTTCGAGATCAAGCCATGAGCATGCGCGCGCCCGTTGCCAGCAACACCGCGCAGAGAATCCGTCTGAGCCACGGAACTGGAACCCGCGTACTTAGGTAAGAGCCCAGCAGTCCACCTGGAACCGACCCCAGCAATAGACCTCCCACCAAGTGGATGTCCACATTATGCATACGAAAATGCAGAAAACTAGTTACTCCGGTGAGAATGAGAGCGTGAACGATGTCCGTGCCAACCATAACCTTCGGCTGAAAACTATAGAACAGCAAAAGCATCATCATGACAATACTGCCGGAGCCGACTGAGGTGATGCCCACCAGAAAGCCCGCCACCAGGCCGATCAGCGACATCCAGGCAAACGACTTCATCGTCGGCGAGCGCACTGCGGCGCGATCCTCAATCTTTTTCTGAAAGAACAGGAAAGTCGGAATGCAGATCAGCAGAACTCCGACGGCAATGGTGATGAAGCGGTTAACGCCATTGCCATAAACGTTTCGCAAGTGAATCAGAAAACTTACGCCCAGATACGATCCCGGAGCGCTGCCAACGGCCAGCGCTAGCACCACTTTGCGCCGAACCGTGCCTTTGCTCAGATGGACTATGCTGGCGCCGATCTTGGTGAGAAAGTTGAAAAGCGCGTCAGAGCCCACGGCGCGAAGAGGAGTCACTCCCAAACCGAAGATAAGAATCGGGAGCAGCAAAACGCCGCCCCCGACTCCCGTCATTCCAATGAGGGTCCCGACTACAAAACCAACCAGGCTCTTGATCAGCAGATCCATGGCAGTACCGGCTTGAGCGTCTCAAACATTCGTAGCCGTTGGCCGGAGAAAGTGTTTAGGCGGACTGTGGCGTTGTTCCGATAAAGCCTTCCCGTTCGAGGTGCAGAAGAATTTCCTGCGCCGCTTCTTCGGGGGATAGCTCGTCGGTGTTGATGGTGACTTCGGCGTCGGCCGGAACTTCGTAAGGATCTGAGATTCCCGTGAACTCCTTGAGAATTCCTGCGCGCGCCTTGGCATACAGGCCCTTGCGATCGCGCTGCTCGCAGACTTCCACCGACGTGGCAATGTGCACCAGAATGAACCCTCCGTAGGGCTCAATCATTTGCCGGACATGTCTGCGCGTGGCGTCGTAGGGCGCGATGGGTGCGCAAATAGCAATGCCACCGTTCTTGGTAACTTCCGATGCTACGTAACCAATACGCCGGATGTTAATGTCGCGGTGCTCCTTGGAGAAACCCAGTTCGGAAGAAAGATGCTTGCGGACCAGATCGCCATCGAGCAGAGTTACCGGACGACCGCCGGTCTCCAGGAACTTCGTGAGCAGCACGTTCGCAATGGTCGACTTACCGGAACCCGAAAGGCCCGTGAAGAAGATGGTCACGCCTTGCTTGTGACGGGGCGGGAAACTGCGGCGCAATTCAGCCACGACTTCCGGATAGGTGAACCACGCTGGAATCTCGCGACCTTCGTTCAGGCGTTGGCGAAGCTCAGTGCCGGAAATGTTTAGTACATGATCACCCTTCTTGATTTCGTCGTCAGGAACGTACTTGTCCTGGTCCTCGAGGTAGACCATCATGTTGAAGGGAACCATCGTGACCCCGATGTCGGGCTCGTACTTCTTGAAGACCTCCTGTGCCTCGTAGGGGCCGTAGAAGGGTTTGCCGTGAGTGTCTTTGCCCGGACCAGCGTGATCGCGGCCCACAATGAAGTGCGTGCAGCCATGATTCTTTCGGATCAGCGCGTGCCAGATGGCCTCGCGGGGCCCGCCCATGCGCATGGCGAGCGGCAGCAAGGAAAGTTTCGCGGTCGGCTGCGGGAACTTCGCGAGCAGCAACTGGTAGCAGCGCACTCGCGTGTAGTAATCCACATCACCGGGCTTGGTCATGCCTACCACGGGATGAATCAGCAAGTTGGCCTGCACCTGCTTAGCAGCGCGGAACGCCAGCTCAACATGAGCGCGATGCATGGGATTGCGAGTCTGGAAGGCGACGACACGGCGCCAGCCCACGCGGGCAAATTCGGTGCGAACTTCGGCGGGTGTCAAGCGCAGATTGCGAAAATCATAGTGGGACGGGATCTGCGTGCCTTCGATCTTCCCACCGACGTACCAGGGATTAGCCTTGTTGACGGCGTAATCGGCGCCGGGATGGGCGGCGCTGGTGCTGGCAAAAACTGCCTGAGCTTCCGCCTTGCGGTCCGGTTGCCAGACATCTTCGACCTGCAATACAGCCAGCATTATGCCTTCGGGATCGCGTAGCGCTACTTTGCTGGCGCCGGGAGTAAGTTTCTTGGCAAATTCCTCGGTGACGTCCAGTGTGATGGGAATCGGCCAAAGAACCCCACTGGTCAGACGCATGTTGTGGCAGACGCCTTCATAGTCGGCGCGCGTCAGGAATCCTCGTAGTGGAGAAAATCCGCCCGTGATCAGCAACTCCAGATCGCAAAGCTGGCGACCGGTTAGATCCCATGAAGGCCACTCTCTTGAATGGGCCTTCAATTCGGCAATTCTTCCCGGTTGAGCTATTAGGTCAACCAGTTCACCGCCGTGGGGCGGAATGAGATGGCTGGTCGAAGCGGTCAAGTGTCAAGCCTCCCGGATTCTTGCATTGGGCTGGATTTCTTCCAAGATTTTATCCGGCCGGAGCGAAATCGATTGCAGACCGAAGGGAGAGGAAAACCCCGAAACTTTACTAAACAGAGTAACACCTTCTGTGTAGTCGCAGGAAAGCCGGATTTTGTCCTTGTGAATAACTAACGAGTGCAGCAATTGACAGACCTTCGGCACCAAGGGTTATCCAGGTAAACAGCTGACGCGCAATGATTTTAGGGGGTGTTTCGCCGGATAGGGTCGACTGCAGGTTTGAATGTGAAAAGAATTGCGACAATGGCTAGAGCAATTCCCACACCACGTAGGATTCTGTGTCGGTTTTGATTGGCTGGAGTGTTCTGTGCCGCGCTGGGACGAGTTTCCGGTCTCCTTCACGCCAGTCAGTTCTCGCCTAGCGCCTTCTGTTTTATCCCTAGCCCTTGTCTGGAAACCTAACGCCGTGGATGAAGAAGCCTTCACTAACCATCTGATAGGAATAATCTGCTTGACAACTCTCAAATATGACACTAATGTTACGGGTGTGTTACATGATGAGTATCTCGATAGTTTAACTCGGCATTAGGCTTGGTTTCAGCTTCTTGATTTTTCCCCTCCCGCTGACACCCCATTGCCATCTGCCCGGAACAAACGAGAGTGGTTGAGGCCGACAAGGATTCTGAAAGGAGCCTCCAGACAAATGGGAAAGCTGATCCTGGTTCGCCACGGAAAAACTGTCCTTAACTCGCTGGACAGCGAGGAAAGACTGCGCGGTTGGATGGATATACCTCTTGACGAACAGGGTTTGCGGGAAGCCGAGGAGACCGCCGAAAGGCTGGCTCGATATCCAGTGGCGCAGGTCTATTCCTCCGACCTCTACCGGGCACGGCAAACAGCTGAGGTAGTGGTGAGAGCGACTTTTGCGCCGATCGCGCACACTTCCGATTTGCGCCCATGGAATCTCGGCACGTTGGCAGGGCAGCGTGTGAAGGACGTTTTGCCAACGCTCCAACAACTCGAACTCAATCCGTCGCTACCCGCACCCGGAGGCGAGTCCTTCCTTCAATTCTGTGACCGATATTCGCGGAAGCTTGAAGAACTACTTGACATCGCCGCCCGCTCCACGGAGTGCGTTGTCGCCGTGACCCACGTGCGCAATCTTCTGGCCGCCCCAACTCTTCTTCACGGCGGGGACAGAGCCCAGATACCGGTTCGTGGCGGTCCCAAGACAGGGTCCCTGGTTTGGGTGGAAAAAAACGGCAAGGGATGGAATCTTCGTGTGGATGAAGCTCCGGAGCTTGTCCAAGGGGTGCACCCGTCTCCCGCTGGGGATCGCTTCAGGGCCGATTCAGAGACCGCATCCGGCAGAAGCCGTTAGCCGCATGAACCAATGAAATGCGCGCCGCGGCAGCGGCATTTGATCGCGACCCTCCACGAATCGACAGAATGAAAGTGCCGAGACCCTTCTTTTTTCTTCTGACCTTCGACAACGGCGGGGGAAATAGCTATCACGCGCGTCGCGGACCTTCTCGAGAAATGTGAGCGGCGCGCGAATGTGTCGGTCCCGGTCGGCCTAATTGGTGGGAACGGCTTCCTGAGCATGGAGCAGATTCGTTTCTTGAGAAGAGAGGGTCATGTGATCGGCAGCCATTCGTTTTCTCATCCCGTGAGGTGTCGCACTGCAGCAAGCGGAAATCGGCTGACGAATGGACCAGGAGCATCAAAACACTCACCGACATCCGCGACGAACAGTTTGTACCGCCTCCGCCCCAGCAGACTATTATTCAAATCGGCTTGGTACGAGAGCCGCCACTTTTTGATTCTGAGCCCACAACGGCGGTTCATCTGTACTCTGGTGTCTGGCGGTCGGTCCGTGAGAATCCCTGAAACGCAGCGCCTGACTATGATCTTTCAATTTCATGTGCCGTGTTGGATCGTCCGGTGCGGCGGGATTTGCGAGTCATGAAGGTTGATGATCTGTCCAGTTCCGACCCACAAGGCCACCGAGATTTCGCGGGGTACTTACGCGGCACTAACAGAGCACCCACGCCTCAGCGGCCTGTTTCCGGAAAACCATCACCATGGTCGCGCCGAACGCTCAAAGGGGCGCCTCATTGTGGCACGAACCAGAAGAGCTCGAAGAGCGCTGCCGAGAGGAGACCGGTTACTTCTGGTCTATTGGGCGCGTTCACCATCGATATCTACGCAGGCAGATCGCGGTCCGTCAAACTGTTGCTATGCGACCCCCCCAGTCGATTAACCAGCCCTTTCTTATTCGTCTCTCTTCCATCGTCACCATCACACTATTCGTCACGCTATGGTCTTTGAGCGCGCGAGCAGCCGCGCAACAATTGACCTGCACGCCGGCCATTTTGGAGTTTGGCACTGTTGCCGTGGGCCAAACAGAAACTCAGCTTGTTATTTTGACGAACACCGGAAGCACCAGCGTCACGGTTTCCGCGACGAATCTTAGTACTTCTGAATTCAGTCTGCCCCAGTTGAGCCTGCCATTGATTTTGTCGGCGGGAGAGAGCGTCCCTCTCAGTGTGACGTTCGCTCCGACCGCGAGTGAATGGATTGGAGGAAGGGTCACATTTACCAGTACCGCTTCAAACCCATCCCTTCTGCTTAGGCTTGGTGGAACCGGTGTGACCAGCGACCCCCTTACAGTGAGTCCCACAAGCATTTCATTCGGCCAGGTGGCGGTGGGAACAAGTTCAACAAAGTCAGTTGTGTTAACTAACATTCGGTCCTGGGGTAAAACGATCTCTGCCCTTCAGACTGCGGGCAGCGAATTCTCCGTCAGTGGACCAAGCTTGCCCCTGACTCTGGCCGGGGGGCAGAGCGTGACATTGAACGTTACGTTCACCCCGAAAACCGGTGGTATTGCCAGCGGTAGTGTCTTCGTGGCGGGAGCCGGACTGGATCAGAACGTACCCTTCTCCGGAACGGGAACCGCAGCTGCAGCCCCAGCCCCAGCCCCAGCCGCAGGACAGCTGACCATCATGCCTGCGGCTCTGAACTTCGGAAGCGTTCCCGCTGGAACGACTGCAACTCAATCCATCAGTTTGAGTGCCGTCGGCTCAAATGTAACAATTTCCTCCAGTGCTAGCAGCAGTTCCCAGTTTGTTTTGAATGGGGCGTCTTTTCCTTTGACGATCGCCGCAGGCCAGAGCGTTTCATTCAATGTGGCGTTCACCCCGCAAAGCAGTGGGACCGTTTCTGGCTCTCTCTCATTCGCCAGCAATGCGTCCAGCTCGGGGACTCTAGAATCACTCACTGGTATTGGCACAGTCACGCAGTACAGCGTCAACCTCTCCTGGAATGCCAGTTCGGGCGTAATAGGCTACAACGTTTATCGCAGCACCGCCGCGAATGGCAAATATTCCAAGATCAACTCCAGCGTGAATTCGAACATCGCGTACACCGATAGCACAGTCGTCTCTGGGCAATCGTATTACTATGCCGCCACATCGGTGAATTCCAGCGGACAGGAGAGCACCCCCTCAACGCCCCCAGTAGAAGCGGTAGTCCCTTAGTCGCCTTCCTTCACAGAGCGAGGTGGCCAGCGCGCTCCGCGAGGTTCGTGAGCAGGTCGTCCATTCGAATGCGGCGCAACCAGAGCGAGCAACGCGTCGAGGGCGCGATCTGCTTCCGTACGGGATCGTGCCCGGGTTTGCATTCCATTTCGATCGATCCCGGAGTAAAATGCGCAAAACCACCCAACGCTCTGTGTTCGCCATTCTGCTTGCTGTTTGGCCACCGCCTCCGAGCCCGGTGCGCCCAGGAGTAACTTTTCAGATTATCTTCGCGCAGCCACTTGAGCGAAAATGTGCTGTAATTAAGAGCTAGCGAGGACGGAAGGGTCAAACCGGAGATTCCCAATCATGAAGTGTAGGATCGCTCTTCTGTGCGTGAGTGTATCAACGTTAATCTGCCTGGCGTCCGCCCAGAGCTCTAAGGTTGGATTAACTTCCGCTAAGTCGGGTGCAGACCCCCTTAGGAAGGCGATTCGGCCACTGACTCCGAAATCCGCAATGGCGACTCCCCGCAAGTCTTCGGTTCCGGTGCCAAAGGCGTCGACAGGAGGTCGAGACACGAGTGCAGAACTCACTGGCTTGGAGCGACAAGGCATCAAAACCGGCGCTTCGAAGAGCGGCAATACGGGAGCCAAGACGGCCCATTCGGTGAAGCCCGCTGGTACATCTTCCGGGAGTGGCTCAGGAATTAACTATTCGTATCAGAAGCCGCGCGTCCCGCAGAAATAGGCACCCTCGTCTGAATCACTAGTAGATCGATTCCATAATAGTATTGCAATACCACTGGTGGTGGGGTAAGCTCCTTGTATACCATTACAGGGAGGCTGGTCGCTTGCCCTTTGTCAGTCGCCGAGCACGGTTACAACTAAGCCC